>OLGD01000732.1_pt1 | contig 60258 bp, 77 predicted proteins | sample 1605311 | NCBI WGS metagenome assembly OLGD01 (sample SAMEA3888917, study PRJEB22519) | human gut metagenome | biome: human gut; feature: human-associated habitat; material: faeces | place: Denmark | collected 2010
TAAGCGTCTAAAAATATTGAAATCTTAGGAAATCCCCAATCATGAAAACTCATACAAAAAGGAAAAGGAGTTTTGATAATTTTTAAAATTATGATATACTTATGCTTAATAATTTGTGGAGGAAATAAAATGTTAAAAAAGTTAGAAAATCACAAGGAAATTAAAGAATTTGGTAGATATAAAGTAGAGTTAATTAAGGAACACCAATATTATGCTAATAATTTAGGTTTACAAGATATGGTAGTAGATAAATATAATATTAACTATGCTTTAAGACATATTGGTAAAAAAAATTATTATCAATTTTTAATTATAAATAATAAACAAAGCATAGGAATGGTAGAATATAAAATTGAAAACTCAAAAATAGACAATAAAGAAATTTTATATTTAAAAGATATTTACATAAAGAAAGAGTTTAGAGGTAAAGGTTTAGGAAGAGAGGTTCTAAATGAATTAAAAAAGTTAAATCACAGAATTGAATTAGAATGTTGGTACGGTATGCCTGCAAATAATTTTTACAAATCATTTGGATTTAAAGAATTAAAAACTCGTTATATGATTGATAGTGAATAACAAATTACTCTTTATAATAAATATTAAATGAAATTGGAAGTGATAAAATGATTTTAACTTACAATTATCAAGACTTACAAAATATAAAAGAAAAATTAATACATGACAATATAAAAGATGAAAAAAGAATATACATTTTAGTTAGTTCATATGAAGATACTTTAAATTTTATGTATAAAAATAAACTAATCCAAAATATTTCAAAAGGAGAATTAGAAAAAGAATTACAAGATTTTACAAAGGATTTATTACAAAATACGAACAAATCATATAGTGAATTAGAAAATTTATATAAATCGAGAAGAAATATTATAACTTCAAATGATATAAAACTAAAAAAATAAAAATAGCATTTGCCATAAATGGTAGATGCTTTTTTAATTGGAGGTGAAAACTTGGAAGAACTAGCACTAAAAGAGATATTGAGAAGTAAAGAAGAAAAAAGGATATTAACAGGCAAAATAACAGGTATAGAAGATGAATATTATATGCTAAAAAGAAAAAATATATCATGTGCAATTGTGTGGTATGACAAAATTAAAGTACTAATTCCTAGCACTCATTTGGGTATTGAGAAAGTGACTAAATCAGTAATTAGAGGAATGTTAGGTGCAGAAATCGATTTTATTGTTATTGAATATGATAAAACAAGTAATATAGCAATAGCAAGTAGAAAGGATGCAATGGAATTACGAGCTAAAATAGAACTTCCAAAATTAAAAGTAAATGATACTATAATGGTTAGAATCTTAGCAGTTGGTACAAAACATATCATCGTTGATTTATACGGAAAAGAAGTAATTATAAAAGCAGAAAATTTAAAACACACATATATCGTAAATTGTAAAGATTATTACGCTGCAGGTGAAAATTTAAAGGTTAGAATTAAGAACATAGATGTTGAAAATAACATATTTGAGTTATCGGCCAAAGATTTTACAGAAAATCCTTTCAGAAATATAAGAAAATATATTGTTGAAAATGGAGAATATACAGGTAAAGTAATCGCATTTCCAAAACAAAATAGTGGCATAATAGTACAACTATATAATTCAAATGTTAGTGTTTTAGTAAGGGTTCCTCCTCGTTTTAATAGTTATCCTCATTATAAAGATGATGTTCTTATAAGAATTACTGACATAAAGGAAGAAAAAAAGCTAATTTACGGTTATTTAATGCGAATAATTTAATGAGAGAAGGTGATTATTATAGAAGATATTAAAATAATAAATTTTCTTCAAGATTTTGGTTCTGCAAAAGAAAGACAATTACAATGTTTATTTAATAAATATAATGATAATTTTAAAAGACTGTTATCATATAATATGATAAGCAAGAAAGGAGAAATTTTCGTTCACAATACAAAAAAAATAGATGACAATATACTAATAGCATTGGATATTTTATGTGAATATAAAGGAAGATTTGTAAAATTTTATAGAGGTAATTTCCCAGTTTATATTACATTTTTAACAAAAGAAAATTTGTTATATCATATAATTGTCGCAGATGATGGTAATAAAAAAGGAATTATAAAATTAGTAAATTCCTATCCCCTATCCCTCCCTAAAGCTGATAGATTAATTTTAGCTTTTCCTACTAGGGAAGAGGTAGATGAAATACAATGCGAAATCCCGTTTTTGTATTGTACTTACCCTAATTTAGAAGTTATAAATGATGAAATTACAGAAGATGAAGAAATTTATTGATTTTTATTCTATTTAGTGCTATAAATATTTTGTTTATATAAATGAATTCATATTTATATACTACTAAATCTTTGGCGGATGCATTGTTGTATCTGCCTTTTTTTATAAATATATTATTGATTAATGTAATTACTAACGGTTTAATTTGTTAAACTATTAATTATTTTTTCTTAAAATTCCTTAATTACTATAACAATAAATTTGAATTTTTTTAATTTTTTTGCAATTATTTTTAAAAAAAAGATATCTAATATTATGAAACGTTTTTTGAAAGGAGGTTTATAAATATAAACAATGAGAAGCTTCTTCAATAATAAAGAAAAACTTGATGAGGAATTTGAAAATCTAATAAAAGAATCTCAAAATGAATTGTATCGAATTGCTAAAATCAAATTAGATAATGATGAGGATATAGCAGATGTCATACAAAGCACAATATTATTAGCTTATAAAAATTACAATAAATTAAAGGAAAAGAAATATTTCAACACATGGATAGTAAGGATCTTACTAAATCAGTGTAATAAATTTTATATAAAGAAAGCTAAAGATTCTAATATATTAAATAATATAAATGAACCTACTGAAAATATCTATAATGATTCTTTTATCCACAATGTTAATTCATCCATAGATTTCAAATTATTATTACAAAATTTAAGTGAAACAGAACAAATTATTATTAGTTTATATTATAGTGAAAACTTTTCTTGCAATGACATTGCAGATATTTTGGATATGAACATAAATACAGTACGAAGTCATATTAAAAGAGCAAAAGATAAAATTAAAAAAATTTATGAAAAAGGAGGAATTTATAATGGAAAATAAAGACTTTGATGATTTAGATAAAATCTTATATAAAGAATTTAATCAAAATTTTAAAATCACCCCTACTGTCAACAAACGTATTGATGACACAATAAATATGATAAAACACAAACAAAAATTTAGATATAAAGTACTTGACTCTTTAAAGAAAGTTGCCGTAGTTTCAGTTAGTGCAGTTACTTTATTTGGTGGCTACTGTTTTGCAAAAATGATTATAGAAAATTACTTTTATACAGAAAATAACGGAATAGAGACAGCTGCAAGTAATGGATATATTTATACCGTTAATTCAGATTATTCAATATCAAATAATAATAAATTAAAAGTAGATAATATTTTAATGGATGATTCTACTTTAAATTTATCATTTAGTTTAGAATTAGACAATGTTGATTATACTAACGTAAAAGATGTAATATTTTCTGATATTCTAATAACAGATGATTCTAATAATATATTATATGCAAATAGTGAGGAATCTTTTAATGATTATTGTAAAAAAAATAATTTAAATTATAACTTTATGGATTTCACAGAAAATTATATAAATAGCGGTATTAATTATTATATTCAAAATATAGATAATAATATTATTAAGGTTATATATAATTTTACACCTTCAGGTTTAAGTAAATATCCTAATAGTAAAACTTTAACAATAAACTTGAAAAACTTAAAGTTTTCAGAAAATTCAGAAGAAATAAAAGGCGATTGGTCTTTTTCAATAGATTTGCCAGAATATTTTTATAATAGATCAAATATTTCATATAAAATGGTAGATAGTAATAATTCTGATTTTAAAGTTAAAGAGTTCAATGTATACAATAGTTGTTCAAAATTGATAATGGAAATGCCAAAGCCAGAGGAAGTTGTTTCAGATGAAGAGTTTATGAACCTAAATAAACAATTTTTAGAAGAGAATAATAGAAAAAATGCAATTATAAAAGAAAATCCAGATGCTGATATTCCTCAAAGTGAAACAGAAAAGAAATTACTAGAAATTATTGAAAAAGAAGGTGCAATATATAGAGATATTTACATTGAAAATTCTAATGGTGAAAGATTTTATCCGTCAAATACATCATTTGAAAATAGTGGTTCAGATGATATAGATAATGATACTATTTCTTATTGGAATACATTTAATTTGAATATTAATGATTTAACTGATAGTTTAACATTACATATGAATTATAATAATAATGAAATAATCATTTCTCTTCAAAAAAATTAAACTTTTTAAACTTTAAACAATTGTAGCTTTAATTAATGTTATAATATTTGAGCGTACAATTGCGAATCTAAAATATCTATTAATAGGATATTTTTAGATATAAAAAGATTATATGCTATCCCTATAAGTATAGGAGGATTCAATATGAAACTAGGGAAACGCTTATTAGGATTAGCACTTGCTTGCATTATGGTTATGGGATTATCTACCACGACTTTTGCAGCAGAACCAGAAAAACAGACAGATACAGTTGTTACATCTGAAAACATTTCACCGAGATCCGGGCCGGAAACATGGTATCCTGGGAAGGTTCATTTTGGTGACATGAATTTAACCAATAACAATTTAACTCCTGTAAAAACTATGAGTACATCAGGAACGTTATATGTATATGGTTATTTTCGGACAACTGATGGCCGATCCAGAGCAGTACTTACAACTGACATTAGAAAAGCCTATTCTAATACAGTTTTAGCATCTGGATTTTCAGTGGAAGGATATTCAACCGGTCAGAGAACATATTATGCTACCGGTGTTACACATGTAAATGCTGGTGACAAGATTCAAATCTTCACAGATATAAGTAGCTTGGAAAGCCAGCCTGCTGGTAGTCCATATCGTAAAGCATACGTTGAAATGTATTATCATTTTGTAGCTGATTAATCATTATGGGATAGCATCACTAATCTTTTTCCCCCTGTCATATCTTTCAGACAGGGGTTTTTTTATTATTTTATCTAATATACTAAAAATGAGCTCTTTTGTTTTTATTCTATAATCTTCATATGTATAGAAATATTCTTTAAATATATTACTGTCACATTCACAGTACATATTTTCTATTGAATTTAAAATAGATGTTTTTATTGAACTAATTGATCTATTATACTTTTTAGCTAAATATGGATAAATTACTTTTTGAAAATTTATGTGATCATCATATATTTGATTATCATACAAATATTTTAATATATCAATAATATATGTAGTTCCTTTATAGCTAAAATTAAAATTTAACTTGTATAATTCTGATTTTACCAATTTTTCGAACTCCATATCTGTTTTTGTTAAAAACCATTTTTCAACAATATTTCTATAATAATTTTCTGTTCTATCCTCAGATTTTACAAAAGATATATGATTGGCAAAATCAATATTATATGTATTTTGAGTAATAAAAATAATGTCGGTGTTTTGGAATAACTTATTATCTAAAAATATTAGTAAATCTTTTTCATCTTTTTTATTTAAAAACATATCAAATATTATCATATCAACTTTATATCTTATCAAGCTATTTTTTAAATTATCAAAATCATAAATTATTTGTTCCAATCTTAATGAATGAAAAAAAGTAAATATACTATTAGCTATATATACTCCTCTATTAGCATCATTTGTAACTATTGATATATCTAACATATTAATACCCTCCAATATGTTAGATACATTTTTTGGAAATATAATTGCACTTTTTTAATTTATTTTCTAACTACTTATAATTATATTTGCATACAATAGTATAAATTATTAGTTTTAAACTTGGTTTTACATTATATTCTAAATTAAAATATTTACTAACAATATCCTGTTTTGTATTATTGTACATTGTATTTATTACCTGATTAATACACCATTTTACATTTAAATAAGATTTTTCGTTATATTTTTCAGCTATATAAGGAAATACATTTTTACTTAAATTATCCAACGCGTCTTCATCGACTATACACATATAGATAGCTTCTTTAAGATATTTATACCCTTTTGTATAAACTTTAAAATTAAATTTTTTTAATTCAGTCAAAATAAATTTTTTTATATAAACGTCATGCATTTTAATTCCTCCTTATCATTAGTTTTAAACCAGCATGAATTAAATTAGGATTATCTCCAATAGTTTCCTTATTCAATTCATATATTTCTTGCCATGTTATTCCATCAAACTTTTCAGCTATTTTCGAAAGATTATCTCCTGGTTGTACAGTATAATAAACAATGTTATTGCTAACATCACTAAGATTATTTAAACCAGCATTTTTAATAATGTTTAGATAATCATAAATAGCATAGTTTAAATCAACATTTCCTTTAATTCCATTTACTTTTCCTTTATCCGAATATTGCCACATTCCATAATCTTTTTTATATGTACAAGTACTATTCCATTGTGCTACCCACTTATCAAACCTGTCTAATTTACTACTATTTATTCTATTATTAAGCCAGTCTAGGTTAGCATATATTCCTGCATAATATCCTGCATTTTCTATTTCTAAACAAAATTTTTCACATATATCTATACAAGTTTCATTAGATACATTTCTTTTGGCTTTATAATTATCAGCATCTTCCATATCGATAAAAATAGGATATTCAATTTTCAATCCTTTTATATTATTTAGTACTAATTCTGCTTCTTTTTTCGCATCATCTGTATTTGTTGCATAAGAATATAAATATATACCAACAGGAATATTGTTTTTTATGGCATTTTCATAATTAACTTTAAATTTTTTATCAATTTGACTTTGATTTTTACCATATCCTATCCTAATTATTACAAATTCAATTCCAGCTTCTTTTACAGCACTCATATTTATATCTCCATTATTTTCTGAAATGTCTACACCTTTTATCATATAAATCCCTCCTTTCAAAAAAAGAAAATAAGTAAGATTTTACTCCTACTTATTTCCTCAGTAATCTATATTTTTACGAAGTTTATTTTAAAAATTTTTTTAAATTTTTTATTGCGATATCTAAACTGTATTGAACGGCCCTTATAGAGCAGCCATCATAGGCTGCTATTTCTTTTTGCGTCATATTATTAAAATAATATAAATAAATTCTTTTTCTCTGTATTTGTGGTAATTTATCAATTGCAGTATATAATCTTTGTTTTTCTATATTTTCTATAACTGTTTCTTCTAAACTTTTTTCTCTGTTGCTTATTCTTTTATGTAATTGAATTTCATCAAGTGGTAAATGTTCAATATGTCTATCATACTTATTCATATATGAAATATCTTCTAATTCAAATTTATCAAACAAACTATATAATTCTTTCGATATTTCCAAACCATAATACTTTTTATTATAATTAAAAGAAATATTATATGTTTTTTTCTCTTCTAAAAAATTTATAGTATATGGATTAGCTTGTAACTTTCTTCTTTTTCTACCAATCAAATTCCTTACCTCCAATCAATTTATAAAAATTGATTGTTTGGGAGGACCTCTAATAAAATTGATAAAAAAAGTTAATATATTATATCTTTTTAAGCAATATTTAAGTAATAACACATATAACCACCTCGAGGGCATAAACAATGAACAGTAATTCCCTTTCAATGTTTAGGTTTTATTAAACATCCCTCAGTTTGTTTGATATATTGGTTATTACATTATTTTTACTTAATATTTGTTTAATTATAATTTATATTGTTACTTTATAACAAATTATATTATTTTTTATATAAAAATGTTGTCGAATCTTGTTTAAATAAAAAAAAGACCACAATGGTCTTAATTTTCATATATATCTTATAAAGAAATTATTGATAATAATATATTTTCTATTTATTATCAAATTTATTTGATGAATTATTATTGTTTTGCTCCGCAGAATTATTAAGCAACTTATCAATGGTATTTTCAAGTATTTTATTATAAATTTCCAATCCATTTTTCAAAAACGATGGTACTTTTATACCTATTTCTATCAGATTTTCAATGATACTTCTTGCCTCGTTTATAAACAAGCAAGTCAATGTAAACCATCCGAACAACATAACAAATTCTAAATTAATATTTATACAAGAACCTATATCTACTAATAAATATGATATTAAAAAAGCTACTCCAATAAGAATCCAGTAGCATATTTTTTTCACTATACCAATTAATCCTTTATTTGAGCTTTCTTCTTTTTTTATCTTTGATTTTATAGTTCCTGTAATATAATCAAAGATATTTAATATTAGATATCCTAGAAATAAAATCCAATGTGTTCCTAAAACATTAGTTATAAAAGTGCATATAATACTTATAATACTAGAAACTTTGTTAAAAATTTTTAAAAATTCTTGTTCCATATTATCCACTCCTTTTAGAGTTATAATAATATAAATTTATTGAAAAATTATATTAAGTAGAGCTTAGTAGTTTAATATTGTTTTATACATAAATTAAATGTTTTGCAAGTATAATAAGCGAATGTAAGTGTATTCAAATTAAAAGGGTTTCAATAATATGAAACCCTCTTTCTTATATTTATGCTTCCTCTCCTTTTAATATCATCATAGTTGTATTATAAAATTTTAAACCATAATCATTTTCTATTACATTTTCACTATAATCTATTGTTGGAAGTAATTCTATTAGACAACTTTCTGCGCCTAATCCTGGATATTCTCTTGAAGTTTTTGGTGTAGTAGGTGAATTTTTAGCCCATCCAATTAAATATCCTTCACCATAGTTCGTATTAGAACGGTCATGACTAATTCCCATATGTTTTTGATAATATTCTCCTAACTCACCATTTCCAACAGTTTGATTAAACCAGCCATGTACATCTAATAATACATTTCTTGAACCACCTCTATTTTTTATTAAACAATCTCTTAATTTCTGTAATTCAATTGCATCAAAGTAAACATCAGATGTCTTATTTCTTGGATCTTTATCATTAGCAACAAAATTATGTCCCCAATTTCTATTAGGATCTAATCCATTTTTTAAGCATCTACCAAAAGAACCATTATCTCCTAAGCTTGTATGTCCATATCCAATTCCAACACCTTCAACAATACCATCTAAATTGATACCAGGAAATACAAAAATAGACCATTCAGATAAAATTTTATCAGTAATACTTGTGCTTTCTTTCTCAAATCTTTCTATAAAGTTTTTACCTACTCTTATAAGAGCATCTCCATCTCCTGCAAAGTAGTGACCATTAGCCTTTGTTCCGTCTTCCCAGCCATGATGTGCAAAAATTAAGAACATGTGCTTATCACCACTTCCAGCTCTATAATAATACATGTCTCTATTTCCTTGTGTTTGTCCATAAACCTCTCTTTCCTTAAATTTATTGAAAGAAGCTGTAATTGTAGTTAAAGTTTTTTCTGCTGGTTGTTTACCAGGATTTCTCGTTATAATATTATTCGTAGCTATATATCCTGCTTTTTTTGTTGCTGTGCCTGTTAGCCAATACTCAATATAAGTTAGTGGTGCATTTGCCCCAGAATTAGTTTTATAATTAATTATTGTTTCACTGTTTACAGCACCTATATTAGCATAAGTTGTATTTGGTCCAGCATATACATCCTCTCTTGCTGTAACCCAACCGTTTTCATCTTTTTGAGCATTATTAGTAGTTCTATAAAAATCAGGAAATCTCCCTGGTCTATGATAATAAACAATATCGCTTGTTGTAATATATCCTCTTTTTCTATTACTATTTGTATTATATTCAATATATAACCAATCTTCTTCTTTTGCAAGAACTGCAGCTAATTCATTTACACCAATTGCCCCTAAATCTGCATATGTAGAAGAATCTGGTCCAGAATAAGTTACTTTCCTAGCTGTTGCTCTTACTACACAACTTTGATTAGATAATGGTTTTACGATTTCACTTTCATACATATATCCTCTTTTTGTTCCGTTTGAAGTACTATATTCTACAAATGATATGACATTTCCAAAATACTCATATGAATATAAAAGTGTCATTCCTTCATATTGACCTATTGTACCAAAACCTGGAACTGTTTCTGAAAAGTTTTGAGTACTTCTTATTTCTGTCTTTGCTTTTGCATAACAAAATTCTCCATAAAAATCTTCTTCTCCAGTACTTCCTGTATAGAATATATAAGACTTAGGCACATATCCTGTTTTTTCTTGATTTGAATTTGTTATAAAGTATCTTATATGGAACCAACCTAAACTTTCTCCTACAACAACTACACCTTCTCCCATGTTAATACTTCCTATTGAAGCATATGTAGAATCGCTTGGTCCAGCATAAACATTTGTATACATTGTTGAAGTAGCATTTATCTCATCTCTTCCCATTGGTACAATTTGAGGTTTATTACTTTTCAACATTTTTTTAATAATATAATCTACTAATGCAGGATTTTCTTTTACTTCAATTTTTTCTCCATCATATTCTCTTATTATTAATTTGTTTTCATCGAAATATGTAGAATCAATTGCAAGTATTCTAGATTTTTCTGAATCATCAATATAAGCAACAACTGGACTATCTTTTTCAATGTTACTTAAATTTTCTACCAACATTATTATATTTTTTTGTTCTTCTTGAAGTTTTTTTAGTATTGCATCTAATTGAGTTTCTTGACCAAATTTTTCGTTATCAATTTTTCCGTCAGCAGATATTGAATAACCTCCTTTACTATTGTTGTTAATGAATTCTAATAACTCTTCTTTTTTTTCACCAATTAATAGAATCCCTTCAGGCATATCATCATAGCCTAATTCTTTTAATTTTTGATTAAACATTTCTTGATTTGTCATGTTTATCAACCTTCTTTCTTATTTTATTTAGAGAATTATTCTCTATGAATATATAATACTCGTGATTTTTAATTCTTAAATAAAATGTAGATTTAAATAGATTATAGTGTAAAAAAAAATATTTACTTGTTATCAGTAAATATTTTTTAGATATTTCTTTAATTACTATATGAATCAAATTCTAATACCTCCGGATATTGATTATCAATAGTATTTGGATCTAATTTTAAATAATACATCGCATCATTTTTAGCATTTTCTAATGTTTCTGCATTATAAACAGTTACACCATAAAAATTTGTATTATATTTTGTTTTATTTGTAAATTTTAATTTTACATCAAATTTGTGTTCTGCATTATTTACATTTTTGAAATAATCAGAGTTTACTATGCTATCAGAAATAGTAACAGTTGCTATTGCCTCGTTATTTCCTAATTGTTCAACTTCTTTAATTTCGTCAACATTAGCTTTCATTAAATTTACATCTTTTGAAAGTGATAGGCTAATTAAAAGTTCTTTTTTTAGTTCATCTCCATCAATGTTTTTAAAAATTAGATAGTTATCTTCTTGAATATCTTTTTTAATATAGTCCCCCGCTTTTAACTGTTCAAAAGAATAAGTCTTGTTAGTTCTTCCGTCTCTAATTTGTTTTATAGTACTTGTATATAAAATATATGTTTTATTGTCATTATTCATAATGTAAAGTTTATCATTTTCTATTTTTGAAATTTGCCCATAAAGAATAGTATCATTTCTAATATCGTCATATTTTTCGGAAATAACATTAGTAATATTTTCTTGATTATTCGAATTGTCAATATGTAAATCAAATGTCATTAGACTAATTACAATAATTATAATTATTAAAATTATAGAAAATATTATTAACTTTTTCTTTTTTTTAAAAGTTCCAGCCAAAAGAATTATTAAGCCTACTATTAACAAAATTAGTATAATAATTTTTAATATCATATTACTCACCTTCATATTTTTTAATAATTTATATTATATCACTTATCGAAAGATTAATCTATACTTTGCTATAAAAAAGGTCTATTCATAAATATATGAATAGACCTCTAAATTTATTAAATTGTTTTAACTAATATATTATTGCATCTAAAACTATTATCAAAAAAATCCAAATTAAAAATATCGTTATAATTCAAAATGCACTTGGTATCTATATTGTATCCAAGTGGCAATAAATCACGAAAAATACGATTTATAATGTAATCTAAATTATTGTTACAATTTGGTGTTCGTATAATAAAAGTAATATTTCTAATATTAGTATTTTGTATTTCATTTAAAATCATATATGAATTAGATATATTCTGAAAGCTTATAATTGGTAGATTTAAAGCATCTTTTATAAGATGTCCCAATATAAAGCTATCTGTTAAAATTACATTCGTCGTATTATGTGTTATATTGCTTTTCATTATATAATTTTTAGTGGCTGTTCCATTAATTTTTCCATTACTTGAAAACCATATATCTTCTGAATTATTGAATGGTTTATCTAAATGAATTGATAAGCCTTGTATGTATCCATTGTTATCAAAAACTGGGACAAAAAAACCATTATACCTATTAAAACACCACTTAAAATCTTCCTCTTGAAACATACCTGGTATTCCTGCAAGATCATACTTTTTAGATAAGATATGAGATATTAATCTTCTTTTAATATAATTCTTAGGCACAGTTCTATATAAATTATCTTCAATAGAACTATCTAATAGTCCTATTTTTCTTAAATAATTTTTATGTTGTCCTTCCAATTTTAACTTATCTAGTAAATCTCTATATACTTTATCTCTTAACTCTATATCCGCTAGTATATTTATAGGACTAATTTCAACTTCTACTTTATTTGGAGAATAACACTCCCTTTTAAGCAGTTCATTATATGCTTCTTGATTACTTATTTTCTTAACTCGGGCATATAACCCTATTGAATATCCTCCAGCACCACATCTTGAACAACAGTACTTATTAGTTTCAGAATTTAAAGACATTGTGGGAACTTTACTATTTTTATTATATCCGACAAAACGGACATATTGCTTTATTTTCATAACCCTTTGTTTCTATAATCTCTAAACAAAGATGATATGCTACATTTAAAATATTTATATGTTTTGTTACTTTTTCAAAATCCAACTTATCCATTTTTATAATCCTTTCTTTTTATGCAACTTCTTCTTGTATTCTCTCTACTTTAAATTCTTCCAGTTTCTTTATAAAATCAGTTGCACATTTTTTTATTTTTTTGCCTAATTCAATTAAAATATTAGGTTCTCCATTTGCATATTTCACAATGTAATTAAAAGTGCATATTGAATTGTCTAGACCGAAAATAACTTGCCACCGTATAGGCAACAGATTCAACAAAAACCTCTGATAAATTTCTATCTGTTGTATAATCAAAATCGTCATATAGCCCATGTGTCAACTCATGTAATAACACAGCGGTTTTAGCATCAATAGACATTCTTTTTTCTATTGATATTTCCTTATATTTAGGACTGTAATACCCTTTTATCCCTTGTTCAAGTTCTTTTTCATATACTGGAAATTTACTAAATTGCTTTAATTTCTCAAAAAAAGAACCCATATTTTCACTAGATAGCATTTTAACTTCTAGCGGTATTGGTTCTCCTACCGTTTGGGATATATCATATACATATACTGATTTATAAGCTATATAATTATAAGTCTGTTCTTCTTCGACCTCTTTTCCATCAACGATTTTCTTTACCTTTGTTTTACCTTGTGCTGGCATACCAGCAGTTATTTGTATTCTTTTAGCACCATTTATCAATTCTCGGCCTAACTCTTTCCATTTAGCTTTGCCAGCAACATTTGTAGCATCTGGGAATTGACTAAATATTAGTATGGTATTATTAAAACTATATTTTGTGAATTGATTTTGGAACTTTAAATACTTTTCATATTCTCCGTTTCGTATGATAGTTTGCACATTGCTAACAACCGTATCATATATTTTTTTCGCCTTAGCTCTACGATTATATTTAGGTTTCATTTCTACCTTCCTCCTTTTAAGCAGCCATCTTCTTGAAATTATATTTGATGACTTTAATTTCTTGTTTCTTTTTATATTTTTCTTTCTGCTCTATAAAACTTCTATAACCTATCCATTTATCAATAAAGTCATTTTGTTCATCTGTGAATTTTCTACTATGATGAGGTAATTCTTTTTGAACTACATTACCATTTTTAAATTCTAATGTTATGAATGATTTATTAGATTCTGATAAATTTCTTATAAAATAAATTTCTGTTTTACTTTCTATATATGGATTTAAATACATATAGCCAACACAGTTTCCTTGTTGTTTACCTTCATCCTTTAAATCTTCTATGCTAGGAGCAGGAAATATAATATACTTTTCGTCTTCATAAGTATATTTAGATAATTCCAAATATCTTAAATATGCTTTAAAGTGTGTTTCTCTATCTTCTTCAATGGCAAGTTTTTTCTGCATTTTATCGTGTCTTGATATTAAATTTCTTGGGAATAAATCCTTTTTGGATACATAATTTAATGCCAATTTTTCTGACATTACAAGATAATCTTTATATATATTCAAATTATTCAATCCCTTAGGGTAATTATTTAATTTCTTTAATGGAATAAACTCACTAATTTCTTTTAGCACTTTTATATTTCCTAAATATATATTATTTCCAGATGCTAGATAATTTTCTAATATGCCATTTTTATATAAAAACTTTACATTTCTAAAACTACTATCATAGCATTTTTTTATTAAATTAATATCTTGAACTTTAAGTATTTGTAATAGTTTTAAGCATCTATAATCTATATTTTCATCTTGCATAAATTTAAGATAATTTTTAGGTAATCCAAATCTTTTATAGAAACTACCATTTTTATTTAATTTTTTTGAGCTAAAACATAAATTATATAATTTCATATTCCATAGTAATTCAAAACTCTCATATGCTGCTAATTGAAGCGTATCTATAAAATTATATGGGTAAAACATTATTGTAAAATCTTTAATTGGAGCATACTCAAATTTTGTGCCTTTTACAATTTTCTTTTTATTGTAAGGATATGCTGGAAAATCACTAAAAAATCTAACTCCATCATATTCTCGCCAATAAAGATCAGCAGTTATATAATCATAATGATATATGTGCATATAGCCAAGAAAGAAACGTACATTATCACCTAAAAACTTTCCTTTTCCGGGTATTATCCTACAATACTCTACTATATCTTTTTCCATACATTTTGTTTCTTGATTATAAAACACTTCGATTTCAAAAACTCTTGTAATAATATTTTTACTAAATCTTTGGACTAAATTCACAGATTGTTTAAAACTTGGCATATATTTAGCATTCTTACTAATAACATAAATTTCTTTATTACAATTAGGGCACTTAAAATAATGTCTAATTCTAACTTTTGTATCATAAAAGGTATGATGACAATTCGTACAATAACATTCTTTATTTTTAGTATCTTTTATTATATAATGATACTTTTCTATTTGCTTTTCTATAAAATCATTCCAGTATTTTGGAAATTTACATTTTTTATTTATTTCAAGCATCATAGAATTAATTTCTCCTTGTTTCATTGTAAAGCACCTCCAAATAAAGAGATTTGCTCTGTTTCTTTTTTCTTATTCATATTCTTTTTTGCATCTTCTAATGAAACAATATTGTTTTTGGCAGTTACCTTTTTTATAGATGCTTCCGCTTTTTCTTTATTTTTAGTTGTATCTTTCTTTTCTATTTTCAGAAAAGAATTAGGCAATGAGAAATACATAATAGCCCAAGCATAAACAACTTCATTAGTAATGTAATTCCAGCCATTTTTCATGTATTTTCTAGCTTTATTTCTTATAAATTTTGCCATTTCTTCAATATTTTTCTCTTCATTTAAGTATCTTTGTTCCATATCTTCACGAGATAATAAGTAATCCACAGTTTGTACTAATGCTTTGTCCTTTTGATCCTTTACTTGCTCTTTTAATCTATCAAAACCAGTCATTTCTTTTTTACCTCCATTTTCCTAAATCTTGTATATAAATCATCTTTTGATTCTCTTTCCATGTATTTTTTATAATTTTGTAAGCCATATTTATTGATTTTTTTCTGTCTTTCCTTTTGAACTGCCTTTATTACTTCTTCTAATTCTCTAAAATCATAAAATCGGCAAATAAGGCCATCTTTTATGATGACCTTATCTCCAATATAATCTTTTATTACATTAAATCTGTAACTATATTTCTTTTTACCAGGATGATCTGCTATTCTAATTCCACAAGAAAGCCCATAATCTAATTTTAGATAAATTGAACTTGTAGTATATGAATTATATCGATGAACAATAAAACTAATATCAATTAATTTTCGAACTAGAATATTTGCTATTTCATTACCTGTCATTATGCAGCATCCTTATGTATTTGATTTTTTTGTAGATATTTATGCTTGTCTATTTTTTCTGTAATTAGTTTTAAATATTCTTTGATAAAAATGACTTTGCTTTCCGGTACATTTATTTTTGATACTCTTGCAATTTTTTCTCCACTACTCGTAGGAGCTACAACTAAATCTCCCACTTGTAATGGAATTGTTGTAATATAAGAATATGCCTTTCCACTAAATGTCTTAGGTATATATCTATCTTCATATTTTACTGATACAATATTTGTTTCCATACTATTTTTCCTCCACTTCCTTATAATACTCTTGTAATTCTTCTAATAATGTTTCTTTATCTTGTAATATATAATAACCAGCCATTGGATGAAGAACTATTTTAATGACATTATCTTTATTAGAATATGTATTTTCTATTTCTTGTATTAAATTTGTTGCTTCATCTACAATAAATTCTCTATCATATTCATCAAGTTCATTTTTAGGGTTATTAGCATATTCTATTTGGTCATTTAAGTTCTCGATAACATCTTTTGCTTTTCCAATAATTTCTTCATCATCATTTTTGAAAAATTTATCTTTGCATAATGCATTAAAGTATTTGTCAATTAACTCTTGCATAATTTACCTCCATTATTATTAAAAAGGAAGATCATCACCATTAGAAATAAAATCTTCTGATGTATCTTTTTCCTTTAAATCTTCACTAATAGTTTTTTCTGTATTATCAGTATTTCCTTCAATATTTGTATAACTATCAGCAAAATCAATTTCCTCTGCAATGATTTCTGTTACATATCTTTTAACACCATTTTTATCTTCGTAATTTCTTGTTTGAAATCTACCTAGTACACAAATTTGTATACCTTGTTTTAAAAATCTTTCTACAAATTCTGCAAGTTTTGAATATGCAACTATATTAAAAAAATCTGCTTGTCTTTCTTCTCCTTGTTTTACATATTTTCTATTTACAGCTATACTAAATGTAACAACTTTAACATTATTTATTTGTGAAAACTTAATTTCTGGATTTTTTGTTAATCTTCCTAATAATATTGTTTTGTTCATAATTTAATCCTTCCTTTCTTTTAGATATCTTTTTTAATAGTTATAAATTTTAATATATTTTCGTTTATACGATATTTTCTTTCTAATTCAGGGATAATACTAGCCTTACCTGTAAAATTAATTACATAGTAATACGCATATTCATATTTTTTTACTTCATAAGCTAATTTCTTTTTACCTAAATTTTCTTCTTCTGATACCTTTCCATTTTTTTCGAGATACTTTCTAATTTCGCTCACGACCTCATTTCTTTGTTCTTCTGTAATATCATCCTTTATCAAAAAAATTGTTTCATATTTATTCATAACTAATTTCCTCCTTAAATCATAACTTTCTCTTGGATTAATAATTCTTGTCCTACATTTATGTTGTTACCTAATGTAAACTGTACTTTCCAATATTTTTTTAGTTCGTTTTCAATGTCTTTCATATTGTGTAATTCTTTTGCAGTATGAAAACCTTTTACATACATATATTCTTGTATTTTTTTTACTGCAACTTCTAATAGTCTATCTATATCTTCACTTATAGCAACTATATTAGATTCTGCGAAAGGCAATTTGAGATTTTTACTGATTAGCATATATACTCTTGAATTTTTTGATTTAGTTGTAAAAGAATTCAGTTTTTGACTTACACTAAAAGGATTTTTAACCTTTTTTAGAATAGATAACGTATTTTTTTGTGCCTCGTTGTTAATAACAAAATTAAAGATAACATTATTATTAGATTTTAAAATGTTTTTGATTTGTGCTATTCTCTTTTCATTTGCTTCTATCTCAAACTTTATATGATATCCTTCTTCAAAATTCTTTATAGGATAGTCTAACTTACGTTTTCCTAAAAAATATATCTTCTTCACTTTGCTTTTTTGTTCAAATAAGCTTACAATTCCTCCTTGAATAAAATCAATTTTTCTTTTGCTAATATTTGGGTTTAATATAACCATCGCTAAATATTTCATAATATAATTCCTTCCTTTCTTTTATGCCGCATTTTTAAAGATTAGTTCTTTGTTATGCTTTCTATTTTTTACTTTCATTTTTCTTTGTCTATAATAGTATTCTTCTAAGAACTCCTCTTTGTATCTTGCAATCTTTTTTTTATGCTTTGCCAGTTTAAACAAATTGTAGAATTTTCTTATGTTTCTTCTTTTCATTGAAGTAAGCTTTTTATTCTTTATTGAAACAACTAAAAAAGTTCCATATAGGATACATCCTTGAAAAAGTCTATTGAATTCATCATTTCCTGCATTTTGATTAGCAATAATTAAGTTGTTTTTATTTGCTCTTACTTTTAATAAATCCTTTCCTATTAAAGCTCTTATAAATTTAAAACTTCCTGGTATTTTAACTCTTTGTACCTCTTTGTTAGGCATTACTAGTAAACATTTAATTTTCATATGTAAATCTCCCTTTCTTTAAAAAAAAGAGATTTGGCAATTTCCTTTTACCATAACCTCTTTGAATTTATCTTGTATTGTTTTGTCAACAATACTTTCTTTTTGCTTATTAGTATTATCTTTTGGTTTTTGTATAAAAGCCTTTCTAAACTTCCAAGATTGTAAAAAATATAATGGTGTTTCCATCTTAAATCTAGTTTCTCCTGTTAGAGCATTTCCGCAATACACAATAGCTGGTAGCCCATACAATGCTAGCTGAATATATGTCATATATGCACATACATCAGAAATATCATTTGCAGTAACAAGTAAGTTTTTTTGATAATTTATATCAAATGATTTTAAAACTTTCGCAAATGCAATTATCATAACCCCTGAACCACAAGTAGGTTCACACATAGTTATAAAACCATTTTCTTTGATAATTTTCTCGAAATCACTTTTATTATCACTAATAGATACTTTTGACATTAATTCTGCAATATGGCTAGGCGTAAAAAATTGTCCTATATGTGAATTTGATAAATTTTCATGTTCATAAATCGGACCTAATATATCTATAATGTCATCTGCTGTTTTATACATCATAATTAAGTCAGCAAACATTTTTGTAAACAATACTCGATCTTCTTTTTCATATGCTTTTATTGTGTTTAAATATACTTTTTCCATTTCTTCATTTTTAGCAAATACATTATAAATTGAAATAGAACACATTTTTACAAAATCAGAAAACACAGTATATTTACCATAATTTCTTGAAAGTTTATCCAACTTATTTTGAAAACTTTTTTTATAGTCCTTATACATTGTTATACCTTCCTTTAAAAAATAGGAAAAGACAGAATATATCTGCCTTTTCTATAATCTTTATGCTGCTTTTGGAATTGCAGTATTATTTTTGTTATAAATATTGATAGTTTTTGCGTTAGCTATTACATGTTTTATAATAGTACAATCTTCGTTATTATAATAATCTTCAATTTTTAAATTTGAACCCTTAACTACATTAGATACAATTATTTGTGAATTACTTGCATATGCTTTTATAAAATCATAATCTGCACAAGATTCCATATCATCTACAAATATTGGGAATTTAGTTTTTGCTATTTGATTAAACATATTGGCAAATTCTAATGCTGTTGCAATAGTTTCTGACCTAGATAAATTAGATAATAAATTACCCTTGTAAGTAATTACGAAGTCGTCTTTTATTTCTCCTGTTGTCTTTAATACAGAATAGAATTGCACCTTTACATTTTTTAAGTAATGTTTTGCAAGTTTCATTTTTTCTTCAATGTAACCAATATATAGCTTTTGAGCCACTTTTCTTGCATCTTTCAAATCACTAATATATTTATTTTGTATAGAAATTTGTTTATTAAAATTAGATATGTCTCTTTTAGCATTTTGAATATTTTTCTGTTTGACAGCAATTTCATTGTTAAATCTTTCGATTTCTTTTTGTTCTTTTTCGAGTGCTTTGATATTCTCGTTTATATTAGCAACTTTCTTAGTATTATCTATACTTGTATCTCCACCTAATGCATGATATTGACATTTTTCCATTGCAAGTTTAAATTTTAAGTCTTTTTCCTTTGCTTCTAATGTATTCTTTCTATTAAAAGCATCTGTTAAATCTTTTTTCATATTAGCAATAGTTTTTTCTTTTGCCTCGTTTTGTATATGTTGCTCACAAGTAGGGCAAAGATTGTTTGATCCATTTTTTATTGCTAAATATTTTTGTTTACCTGATTTCATCTTCTTTTCAAGCTCTGTGATTTCTGTTGATAAATTTAAGATTTCTTTTTCTAAATTTTCTACTTTCTGTTTCTGATTTTCTTTATCTTTTATTTGTTTATCATTAGATAGTGAATCTAATTCCTGGTAAGCGAGTGAAAGTTCTACTTCTTTTTCAAACTTTTTAGCTTCAGGTAATTTTTCATCTGCTATATTTTGAGCATAATCAATTTTGCCATTTAATGAAGTGATATAACTTTCTGCTTTTTTTATATCTTGATTTAACTCTGATATGTAAGTAGGAATATCTTGTGGGATGCCTTCTAATAGTTTTTGTTCTTCTTGACTCAAATTGTTATATGCTATATCCATAAAAATATTTAATATATGAGTATTTACAAATTCCTCTTGTTCTTTTTGAGAAAGCATATAGTAATACTTTAAGTCTTTTAAAACTACATCTTTAAAACTACTAAATAATTCTTTTTGAGATAGTTCTTCATACTTCTTGTTAGTAATCTCTTGTAGTTTATTTAAAGAATATAATTCTTTTAGTTCATTCTCCTCTAACTTGTCATATATTTCTCTTGCAGATATTCTAAAATATCTATTAAGCAATGTTTGCTGTTGCAAATCACTTAAATTTTTAAATATTTCCATAGGTTTTATATCAGACAAGTATCTATCAACCATCTCTTTTTGTTCTGCAGGTTTTTTTGATAAAAAATATAATGGGTTAATAATAGACAAAAATAATTTTTTATCTTTATAAAAGCTAATTAATTCATTTTGAGTTATAGACTTTCCATCAAGTGTAAGAGAATTATTTTTTGTTCCAACTCTGTTTTTAATACGAACTAATATGTGTTTAATTCCTTGATTATCTGTAAAATGTAATTCTCCATAAGAACTATCAACTTTTCGGTTTATGAGGCACGATTTTTCATCTCCTGACAAATTAGTTCCTAAAAGTATATTTACAATAGCATAAAGAATATTACTTTTTCCAGAGCGATTTTTGCCACTAATAGAGGTAGTATCATACAATTTTGTTTCAAATACCCCTTCAAATTTTCTAAATCCGAATTGTTTTAATATAATTTATCTTCATAACCCTTAACTCCTTTTTTCCTTATTTTTTCTTGGTTTCTTTCTTTTTCTGTATTTTTTATATCCTCGTTCAAATGGTTTTCGTAAATGTTTTGGTTCTATCCAATCTTCTGTTCCATCTTTAAATTTAACTAGATAATCCTTATAAAAAGAATCTCTTTCAATAATAATAGCTGGTACATTTTTATAAAAAGTGCCAGCATTTTCACCAGGACCATATACAAAAACCTTATCTTTATTTTTGAATCTATTTCGCATTTTGTATAATCTCCTTTTTTATTAAATTTTTATTTTTTGAGCATTGACTTATTTTTATTTTTTGTATATTATATATACAATTAATGCAAATGACATTTGTAAATAACGGTAGTAGTATAAGAAATCCCCTTTCTTATGCTGCTATATTTTTTTGTGCATCTTTTTCGTTATTTTGTACGAACTTGAAATCTGTTAGTATTTTTTTATCCTTGAAATCCTGTATTTCTGTTTCAAGGACAGAGCCAATACCACATTCAAGTATTCCATCAATTAATTCTGGTTTAACGATAAAATTAACAGGTTTATCTGTCATATCATAAAACTCACCAATAAAATACTCTTTTGGCTTTCCATCTTTCATAAATGTTTCTGTATGATGATTTGTAAAATAGTAGCATTTATCAACATTAGGGTTTTCTGATACTTCAATTTTTGTTACTTTTTTAGCATTTTTTCTTGTAGTTTTCTTTTTAGGTTCTTCTTTTGGTATTTCAGTTGTCTTTTTAGTAGTATTTTCTACATTGTTATTCACAATTTGTTCATTTGCTGTGGATTGTTCTCGTGAATTTTCCTTATTTTGTGGGGTAGTATTAGAAATAAAATCTTCTTTTTTTATGATATCAATTATATAGTTATTGAATGTCTTTCCATCTTTGGAGTTTTCAACTTGTTTTAGAAATAAAATATATCTTCCTTTAACAGTATTTCCTTGCTCTTTTTGTAAAGAAAAATATTGCTTTAATGTATCTATTGCTTGCTGACTTGTAATTTTCATGAGCCATATTCTATCTGTTGCAATTTTAGGTATAAGAAATTTTAACCAACCAACTTTTCTGCAATCAGGTGGACCAACTTGTTTTTTCTGTCTATATTGACATTCCTGTCCTAAACATTTTATTTTTTGCCAACCATTTGGTGTCTTTTGATTTGCTTCATCTGATTCAAACATACAATAGCATACTTGCCCAGATTGATTACTTCTTGAATACTTTGCAGAAAAAGGTTCTTCTGTAATAAATTCAATTTCAATACTTGTTTTTCCTTTATAGATTTGGTCAAATTTTTGTAAATAGCCTTGCATATATTGGTCTTGTACTTTTGCTATAAAATGGCCTAACTCTTTTGCTCTTTTTTTACCATTTCCTACTGGTACTTGTTCTCCATGTTGGATTCTTCCGAATTACTGGTAAATTTACATACCTTGTTTGTTCCATAATTTTTTTCCTTCCTTTCATCTTCTATGCAGCAATTAATTCTTCTGCATAACAGTAATTTTTTTGTACTTTACTTGAATCAACAGTATAAACTGGATATATGTCATTGTTTTCAACACATATTCCTGTTTGATTTTTGATAATACCAAGTTCTAATAGTTGTGGTATTAGGGTAGGCTTAAACTTACAGTCAACCACAATTTCATCTTCTTTTAGCACTTTGCTATTTTGTTCAAGTGAAATATCAGCAAAATGTGCTGTTTCATTTGTGGCTGGATCAATACCAAATAAACTAAGTTGTAAATCGCCATTAGAATACCTTGAACTATGTAAAAAACAATTTGTAAATATAGTTTCATATAGTTCAAAACTAAATCCATTCTTCATAATAACTAAATCTCCTTCCATTATTTTTGTGTAAAAAAGATTTTTTTGATAAATCCTCCTTTCCTTTAATTTGGGCAAAAAAAGAGAAAGTAGTTTCTAAAAGAGGGGGTGAGGGATAAAACTTTTAGAATAATTACTTTCTTTTATATATTTAAGCATCACAAATAATCTATATATTTATTTTGCTAAATACCCATTTTATGCTACATCTTTAAAAATGTAGAAATACTACTACTAACTATAAATTTTAGTAGTTATGCCATAAAAGTTATTCTTTTATGGGTAGTTATAGTTAGATAATAACTATAACATAAATCTTATTACACACTTATATTTTACAGAGTTTTTTTACTTATTTCAATAAACACAAAATAAAAAAATTTTTTGTTGATTTTTCAATATTTTAGAGGAATTTTTATAGGGATTTTTAAAATTATTTCAAAAAAAGTAGCATCTATCCCTGTTATATCAAGGAATATAAGCTAAAAAAATTTCCACTTTTTCAGCATTTCTATATTGAAAAAAATCCTATACAATTTATTGGGGAGGTGAAGAAATGGAAGAAAAAGATGATGTACTTGATAATTTATTTGACAAGAAGGAAGATGATGACTTATTTAATTTAGAAGATAAGGAACTAAAAAGATTGGATACAAAACTAGGAGAAATGAACGACAAAATGGATAAATTCATAAGTGAAGAAATACCACCTCAAACAAGAGATAGTGCGAGAGAACATTTAAGAGAGTATTCTAATCTTTTATTCACATATCTTCATCGTGAAAACCAATTATTTTACAAAAATGGAATAGCAGACGGTATTCAGATTTTGCTATTTGCATTAACTATGTAATTTGTAACTGTCCTATATGTTATATATAGGACAATAATTTGAAACAAAATATATGTCGCATAACTGTACTTATGTTACATATAACAAAAAATAATAATAGAAATATGCAAATATATGCAACATAATTACCAATAAATATAAAAAATATATGTTACATAATTGAAATGGGGTGAAAATATGTTAGAAGATTTTAAAGAATATATGATAAAAAATAAATTAAGTGAAAATACATGTAAATCTTATTTGTTAGATGTCAATTTATATATAAATTATTATAAAGACAGTTATGGTGAAGATTTTGAAAGATTAAATAGTATGGATATACAAAGTTATAAATCCTATCTAAAAAATATTGAAAATCAAAACCCAAAAACAATAAATAGAAAATTAAACTCTCTAAAAAAGTTTAATGAATATTTAGTAGATGCAGGGGTACAATGTGATATAGTAATAGACAAAAGAGATTATATAAAAATAGCACCTAATTTTGTAAAAGAAGATGTACCAGAAGAAAAAGAAGTTAATAAGTTAATACATAAAGCAGGGGAGAGTAAAAGAGATACTTGTATTATAATTATTGCAAGTAACGGTGGACTTCGTGCTGAAGAAATTGTACATATAAAACTTATACATATTCATCTTGAAGAAAGATTTATTGCTATAATAGGAAAAGGAGAAAAATATAGGGAGGTAACTATCAATGATAAAATGTATAAGGCACTTAAAGAATATTTAGAAGAAAGAAAAAATATTAATCAGGATAACCCATACTTATTTGTAGGAAAGAAAAGTAGTTTTTATAAGGACAAGCCAATGTCAAGAACTATTGTAAATCGTGTATTAAATAAATATAATGTTGAAGTAAAAATAGAAGATTTACGCCCTCATTTATTAAGACATTATTTTGGTTCTACTGCATACTACAAGGCTGGATATAGTTTAATTCAAATTGCATCACAGTTAGGCCATTCAGATTTAAAAACAACTAGGGGATATATAGATAATCATAATAAGGATATGTTAGAGTTATCTAATCGTTTGTAATTAGGCTATTATTTTTTCTTTCGACAAACTTTGCGTAAAAATAATAGTATAATTTAATAAAGTAATATATGTATTATTGAATTATGTATTTAATTATAATAATATTGTTTTAGTACACTAATAATATGATAAGGTGGTTATATGGAAGGTTTAGGGATTGATTTTAGTGAAATTTTTTTAAGAAAACATGGAAAAAAAGTGTTTCTAAATATTTCTAATCAAATAAAAGAAGAATATAAAAGTAAATGTGATACACAATATATTAAAATTGTCTTTGCAATAGCCTTTTTAACTTATATAGGATTAGATGATATAAATAAAATACACTTACTAGGTAATATTCCAAAAAGTATTGGTATTAAAGATATACAAAATATTCATAAAGATTCAATTTCACAAATTCAAAATTATATAAGTAATAAGAATAAAAATAACAGGAAATAAGCCTGTTATTTTGTTTTTATCATAGCATAAAAAATAAAATTATGCCACTACTTATATAAAACAAGTGAGAGCTACTATTTCTAGCAACTCTCTATCGAAAATAAAAGGGGATGTTTTGTGCTAATTGCTTCTACTACAATTAGCACTATTTATTTTTGTCCGAAACACTTTCTATAATATTACTTGTTAAGTGTGTTTTATCTGTTTTTTTCATTATAAAAATTATTATTCCGACTATTATAAATGTAATTGCATAAACCATTATACTAAATTGCCAATTTCCTTCCACTAAATTTGATCCTGCAATAGTAGAAGAAATGACTGACGGAAATCTTACAAAAGTAGAAATTAAAATAAATCTTAAAGGCTTAATAGGTAACAGTCCCGCTATATATACTAATATATCTTTGGGTGTTCCTGGTATTAAAAATAATATTAACATTATATATTCTAATTTTCTTGGATTCTTAAATAACTTACTATTTTCAATTTTTTCTACTTTTTCTTTACTACACATTCCATATACAAACTCTCTACCAAACTTTCTGACTAGAAAAAAAATTATTGTTGTTGTAACCAATACGGAAAATGTTATAAATAATAGTCCTCCTAGCGTCCCATAACACATTCCTGCCAGTATTTCTATTGGTTCTCCTGGTAATATTGGCAAAAAGATTTGAGCAGCTTGAAGTCCAAATAGCATTAAAATTCCTTTAAATCCTGTATTTTCAATTTCTATTTTAAAGCTCTCTCTACCTTCTTCAGTAAATAGATTTGAAATGATAGGAAATAAATATAAAGTTAGTCCTATAAGCAAAAGTATAGTAATAATAGAAATTATTATTTTAAATATTTTTATTTTCTTTTTAGAACTCATCTATTACTACCTCCTTTGCGTTAGAATATATTTCTCTTAGTTTTGAGTCTGGATAATATTTATCAAGGAAAATATCAATTTTCCCTTCTGGTTTTATATTTTTTCTTCTTTCTAAATGTCTTACCCCTACCAAACCTGAAATAGTAATATCAAATATGATAAATATCATACATAAAGCAGTAATAATTTTAAAAATTTTATATTTATATCCAATATCTAATTTATCTAAATGAGGAAGTATATATTTTACAAATAATATGCCCCCAAATCCCCAATAAACACAGTGTAGTAGACTTGTCCTACCGTTTATATTTAATGGTAAATTTCTATAATCCCAAGATATAGTTCCAAATAGCTTTTCTTGAAAAAAAGAAAATAGATATTCTATAAGTCCACCTAGTATCATTGAGACTATAAATATTTTTATATTGTTCTTATTTTCTATTTTAGAAATGACTAAATAATAGATAACTAATCCAACACCATATACCTGTATAAAAGGACCTATCAATAAGCCTTGCCTTGACACAAAATGTCCATTTTGCACAAGTCCTACAATCATTTCAATAGCATATCCTAAGACACTTCCAATTATAAATATCCAAAAAATTTTAGCAATTTTCTGAAATATGCTTTGTTTATTTGTTCTTACAATTTTTACTTCTTCTACTTTTTCCATTTTTTACACCTTAATATTATTATAATATTAGATTCTTATAATTCTTTTAACTCTTTCTTAATTTTCCATGAATTTTACTTAAGTCTTAAATGATAGCAAAATTATTCGTATATTAAAATTACAGTTTTGTAATAAAAATCGCTCTATACCAAGAATGTATAGAGCAATTTTTATTTATTATTCTTATCTTCTTGCCTCTATATTCCTATTAAATTGAATATATGTCGCAATAAAGTAAATTCCATAAACTAATATAAATATTCCAAGTATTATTCCAATATTTCTTATAACTTCTTCTATCGTAATTGCTGATAAGACTGTCTTACTTACAATTAAAGTTGTTGGAATACCAATAAAGATAGGTATTATCATTGGAATTGCAAAATAGAATAATAGTTGTTTTATTATCATTTTGTTTATATCTTTTTTATCCATTCCTAATTTTTGTAATAGATCATATCTATATTTATATTTTTCTGAATCACTTAATTGTTGTATTGCAAGTAATGTTGCTGTTGCCATTACAAAGATAAGTGCTAGATAAAATGCTAGGAAAGATACTATTGTGTACATTGACCTTGTTTGACTCGTTCTGTTTCCTTTTGTTTCCGCAGTTCCATTTGAATCTTCTATTGTATAAGTAACTTCTTCTCCATTTACTACTTCTGTTACTGGTATATATTCCTTATCAATACAATCATTTAATCCTTCATAAAATTCCTCGCTTGTTGTTTCTTCTGTTTCTACAACTAATTTATAAATATATTCTCTGCCAGATAATCTTTCATTTTCATTTCTTACAATTTCATCTTCTCTACTAATTTCTTCAATTAAATTATCTGGAACTATAATTGTATAATAATACCCATTAAAACCTACTTGCCCTATGTTTTCATCTTCAATTTCTTTAATTTTCATATTTCTATCTACAATTCGTAAAGAATTATTATTACTTATATATTCTTCCGCATCCTTCTTTACTGTCTTTAAAGTGTTTACAATAACCTCGTCATCTTGTAATTCTATTTTATCTGCTCCTATCATTTCTCTTAATTTATTATAATCAGTTAAAGATAATACTACATCATATCCATAAGAGGCTACACCTCTGAAATTCGTTTCTTCAAGTGCTTTTGCTATACCTGTACTATTTATATAATAAATTCTATATTCATACATATTTTTTACTTGTGAATTTTCTTCAATATATTCTTTATACTTTGTAAAATCATTATCTTTTGATTGTATTAATATTTCAACTGGATAGCTCATTTCTATTTCATTGTTAAGTATATTATTGTATAGCAAAGCTACATTTCCACCAATGAATATAAGCATAAACATTAAAGCAGTTATTGATATTGTAATTGTCATTGTATTTATTTTTGATGTTAAATTTCTATATAAAAACATATTATTTTTCTTATATTTTCTACTTTTATTATCCAAATATCTCTTTACTAAAAAGCTCGTAATTCCTTTATAAAATAAGAATACACCTATAATTAGCATAATAATTGCAGTTACTATATAATCAGCCTTTTCATTTGCGTTTATTTTATCAACTTCTCCATTTGCAATGAATAATGCTCCTATCATTAAAATTAGTGATAAAACAAAAATTATAGCATTACCTTTTATATTTTTTATAATATTATTTTCATTTTTCTTTTCTGCATATAATAAATCATATACTTTTGTTTTCTTTATTTTTCTTCTACAATTCCACAATACCAAAATAAATGTTATAAAGAAAAATACTGCTGTTTTTCCTACTGCTTCCAAGCTAAAAGTTATTCCTATTTGATACGGTTGATTAAATAAATTCATTATTATAGAAGTTAAAATTTGATAAAGAAATACACCTAATCCAATACCAATTACAAATGCTAAAATACCAATTACCATATTTTCTAAGGTAAATATATTGGCTATATCTTTTTTCTCTAAACCTAGTATTTGATATGTTCCAAATTCTTTACTTCTCTTTTCAAGCATGAATTTCATTGTATAATTGATAAGCCAAGCCATTATCAATATAATAACTACACTTATACCAGTTATATATTTAGAAAAATCTTTTAACATTGTTGATAATTCACTTATATCTTCTGAAACAGCAATAGAATTAAAACTAAACATTAGTGCTACTGATATAGCAACTGTAATAAAATAAATTATATAGTCTTTTGCTTGTCTTTTTGCATTTCTAATAGATAATTTACCTAACATCTCTCGTATCACCTCCTAGAAGTGCTAACACATCTAGTATTTCATTATAAAATTGTTTTCTTTCTTTTTCGCCTCTTTCAATTTTGTTAAAAATCTTTCCATCTTTTAAGAATAGTATTTTACTACAATAACTTGCTGATAACGGATCATGTGTAACCATTAAAATAGTCGCTTTCATTTTCTTATTCATATCTTCCATTATTTCTAATAATTGTCTTGCTGATTTAGAATCTAACGCACCTGTTGGCTCATCTGCTAAAATTATTTTAGGTGAATTTACTATTGCTCTTGCAGAGGCACATCTTTGTTTTTGGCCTCCAGATACTTGATATGGATATTTATTTAAAATATCTTCTATTCCCAATTTTTTTGCTATTTCTATTGTCTTTTTATCAATTTCTTTTTCTGGAATTTTGTTAATTGTTAATATTAGTGCAATATTTTCTTCTATTGTTAATGTATCTAATAAGTTAAAGTCTTGGAAAATAAATCCCAAATTTTCCCTTCTAAATTTTGCAATATCTTTTTCTTTTATTTCTGTTATGTCTTGTTTCTTTAGATAGATATGTCCACTACTCACATTATCTATTGTTGCAATACAATTAAGTAATGTAGTTTTTCCACTTCCAGAAGCACCCATTATGCCTATAAATTCGCCTTCTTCTACTTCAAAGCTAATACCATCTATTGCTTTTGTAATATTGTCTTTATTTCCATAGTATTTTTGTATTTGGTCTACTTTTAATAATGTTTCCAAATCAATCAACTCCTTACCTTTATTCTTATTTTTATTATAAGATTTTTTTTAATACTTTCATATAGAATTACCTTGCATTTATCTTAAAATTTTGTAAGATAAGAAAAACCCTTGACAATTATTGCAAGGGGTTAATCTATTCTTTTATTTCTTGGTATTATTATTGTTATTTCTGTATATTCATTTTCTTTACTTTTAGCTGTTAAATTCATATCCAATTCTTCGCATAATCTTTTACACAAATATAAGCCTATTCCTGTTGATTTCTTTTGATTTCTTCCATTTGTTCCAGTAAAACCTTTATCAAAAATTCTATTTATTTCACTTTCTTTAATTCCTATTCCATTATCTTTAATTTTTAAATGCACATTTTCTTTATTTTCTACACCTGATATAGTAATTGTCGCATTTTGTTCTTTTTTGTATTTTATACTATTAATAATAATCTGATTTACTATAAATTCTAGCCATTTTTCGTCTGAATAAACATTTAATGCTACATCTTTTACTTCTACTTTTATATTATTTTGTATCATTATCTTTTTGTTTCTTGCTAATACATTTCGCACCACATTTGCTAAATTTATATTTCGTATCATAAAATCATTTGATACTTGATCTAATCTTGCATAAAATAATGCTTGCTCTACATAGTTATTAATCTTTTCTACTTCTTCATCTATTTTATTTGTAATCTCTGATTTATTATTCTCACATAATAATTTTGCTGATGTTATTGGTAATTTTATTTCGTGTACCCAACTTTCTATATAATCTTTATAATCTTTTTGAGCCATTCTTGTCTTTGTTATATTTTCAAGCATTGATTTATTTGTTCTTTTCAAAATATTATAATATGCCAAATCTTCTTCTCTTTTTGGCTTTTCTATTATTTCTGATATTAAATATTTTTCTTCCAAACCGTCTATTATACTATGTATTTCATTTATATATTTGTTTTTTCTTAAATAATTTACAACAAAACCTATGCTTGCAAATATAAATGATAGTACAATTATAACAATAATAAAGTTATGATTTATTTGCATTGCTTCAGCATAAAAAATTACGATTAAACAATATACAATAAAGGCTAATATGTAACTTGCCTTGTCTTTTATATATCCAAGAAAACTCATAATTTATAACCTTGTCCTCTCTTTGTTTCAATTAAATTTTCTATTCCAATTTCTTTTAATTTTTCTCTTATTCTAGTAACGACAACACTTAAACTATTATCATCTGCATATATTTCATTATCCCATAAAAAATCAATAATATCAGTTCTTGCTATAATTCTATCTATATGTGTAAATAAATAATATAAAGTTTTTAGTTCTGTTTTCGTTAATTCTATCTCTTTTCCATTAAACATTACTTTTGATTTAAAAATATCTAATTTAATATCTTTGTATTCTATTATATTACTTTCTTCTTTTTTATTAGAATAAGTCCTATTTAATAAATTTTGTATTCTTGCTAATAATATTGGTACATTATATGGTTTTTCTATATAGTCATCTCCACCCAACATTATTCCTTTCAATTCATCCATTGAGTTATTTCTACTTGTTACAAATATAATTGGAATATTGGATTTTGCTCTAATTTTACTACATATTTCATATCCATTTTTATTCGGTAAATTGACATCTAATAAAACTAAATGTGTTTGACTTTCTAACACTTGTTCTTCTACATTTTGAAAATCTGTTATTAAATTAATTTTATACCCACTATTTTGTAAAAGAATTTTTAATTCTTCTCTTACTTCTTGGTCATCTTCTATTATTGTTATATTAAACATGTTTCCCTCACTTTTTTTATTATTACATTCCTTATAATAGCATAAAAGCAAGTAATTATCAAATAACTACTTGCTTTATATAATTTGTATTACTGATTTATTACATCTACAATAATATCTATCGCATTACTTACAAAACTTATTTTTCTTTGACTAAATATTTCCCCATTATGAGATAATGTAACAACTGCTACTGCAATTTGATTTTTTTCCGTATAATTAGTATCTCCCATAAGTGTAGTCCATTCAATTTTAACATCATTTTTGGTTAATTCTTGGTCATATTTTATTTCATATTGAAGTTCTTTCGTAAATGGTGTATTTGAACTTGATTTTACAACAATTGTATTATCATTTTTATAAACTTTAATTGTATAAAATACTTTTTCCTCATCTGAACTGACATAGTTTTCATTTGGAGATACTGTTTCCTCATAAATTAGATTATCTTCTTTTATATTTGTGTTATTCATATTCTTTCTACTGATGATAAATAAGCATAAAATTAGTATAAATAACATTATTGCTACTAAAAAAAATGCAATACCTCTTTTATTCATAATATTTTCCTTTCATAAAAAATTTCTATTTTTCATTTCTTACAAAAATATTTAGTACATCACCATATTTAGCAAGTGCTTTTGATATATCTCCGTTTTTTGAACTCATACTAAAAATATGCTCTCCAATAGTGTTGCTAAATATTTTAATTTCCTCTTTCGAATATTCTCTGTTTTCACTTTTTATTCCTATTTCTTGTAAAATCTCTTGGTTTTCTATTGATAAATCTGTTCCTAAGTTCATTTTTTGCATCTCCTTTTATTGTTTTATATAAAAAAATATATCACAAGAAAATGCTTTTTTCAATAATTAAAAACTAGCAGAATAAAAAATTTCTGCTAGTCCTCATCAAAATAGTAGCTTTTAAGTGTTGAAATAAATTTTAGATACATTTTTAATTCTTTTTTGGTACTATTATCTAAAAAATTGTCTATGGTTCGCCTAGTTGATAAGTGTTTATTTTTGCATTCTCCATATAAAAGATAATTTGCATCTACACCTGCAGCACTACAAATTTTATTCAAAGCCTTTATGCTTATTAAAAGTGTTCCATTTTCTAATTTTCCTAAGTGATTTTCACTTAAACCACATCTTTCTGCAAAAAGTAATCTTGATTCGTGGTATATTTCTTCTCTAATTTTTCTAATTCTTACACCAATTTCTAGTGGATTTAGTATCATAATTAGCCTCCTTATTCCTATTATTACTATTTTATCTCCCTTTTTAAGAATATAACACTCCTTATTGCAGGTTAAATATGTGATAAATAGGAACGTTAAAACGACACAAGATAGCAAAATACTACATTTTTAAAAACGTTGTATTTTCCAAAACGACAAAAGCCTTTTTACAGCACCAGTTTTCGACAAATTTCGCACTTTCGATTTTGTATAATTCCTGTGGGTTTATATACCTATTTAGGAAGAATATAAATTGAAGGTGCAAAAGAGTATGTAAAAAATACGAATGATGTTTATATTTACTGACTAAATATGGATAATAGGCTCATTTTTTATGTTTTAAAGAAGGGAGGTTTTATTTTTATACTTCAAAGTATTCCTCTTAGATAGGAATATCAAGCCCAAATTCAAGATTTGGGAGGAATACTTATGGAGAATAAAAGTAACTATAAGGAAGAAAGGTTTGATAGTTTCCTAAATAAAACTATTATTTTATCTGCGAGAACTTACTTCAAAAAACAAATGAATATCATAGACAAAGAAAGACCTATGATAAATGATATGGACTATTCTGCCATTTTGAATGATTTTGTTGCTTTAAATTCTAATTTTTTAAGTACAGATGATATTGATATGTCATTACAATTAAAAAGTGCCTTAAAATCGCTGTCTGCAATCGAGCAGGCAGTTATTTTTTTGCTATTTAATGAAGACCTTTCACAAAGTGAAGCAGCAGAAATATTAGAAATTTATTCTAAAACCGTTAGCAAAATAAAAATCAGAGCAATTAACAAATTAAAAAAATATTTTAAGGAGGATTCTGAAAATGGAAAATAAAAGTCTTTATGAATTAGGAAAATTAGCACAAGCAGGTGATGATATGGCCATGCTTGAAATTATTGAAAGAAAAAAGAAAATGCTTAAAAGGTACAGTTTTGGTGATGAGGACAGATATCAATTTATTATTTTAAAGCTGATTGAAGGAATAAAAAATTATAAATTTTAAAATTTTTTGAAATTTAGGGGAGAATTTTGCTGACTTACTCACTGTATATATAGTGAAGGGCAAATTTTAGGAAGCACTATATTAAATAAAGGACGGATTGGACTAGCTCTTATCTGTCCTTTACCTAAATTTACGAAAGGAGAAAATATAGATTATGTTTGTCAGATGTCTATTATTAGGAATATCACTTGTAGTACTGCTTTTTGTATTTGATATTTTACTACCAAAACTAAAATTAAAATATCGCTTACATAAAGAGCTAAAAGAAAAGAAAAAAAGACAAGATGCCTTTGCTAAAAAAATGAAAGAATTAGAGATTAAATAGTTTCTCTAATAGTCTTGTCATATCTAAAAAGTGTCGACAAAAAATTAACCAAGAATATTACAAGGTGGTATTTTACATGGAAATACAAAAAGATAAAATAATTAACCTGTTTTATACCCATCACTTAAAAGTAAAAGAAATAGCAGAAAAAACAAGTGTAAGTTCTGCTTATATAACAAAAGTTATAAAGACAGATTCCAGGTATAAGGAAGAAAAAAATTTTAGAAAAGAGAAATCAAAAGAAAAAAGAAAGCTAGACCAGAATAATTTTATTAAACAAAAAAGGGAAAACAAAAGAATTGAAGATAATTATGCCTTTGTGCAATCACAACATATACAAGCATCTATGGAATTATCAAAATCAAAAAAATTAACAGATGAAAATTACCGAAAATGGAATAAAAGTGCTTATAAATATAACCCTTCAAAACATAGGTACGAATTTGATGAAAGTTTAGGTCGTGCCGCAGATGTACCAAAATATATAAAGGAAAGGTAAGCAAATTCTATTTGCAAAAGGTATGGAACTATGGAAAAACATTTGTTAAAACTTATTAAACTAGCAGATGAATTAAATGAAAAACAAGACAAAGTATTTGCAGAAATACACTATTCGGGAGATGACGGTAAAAAATTAGAAATCTGCATTAGAACCAAAAAAGAATACAAATATGTAGAAAAATTAGAAATGCAATTAAAACAAAGTTCAATTATTAATTGGGAAAATGCAGTCCATTTATTTGAAATGTATGTAAATGGAGGTGCAAGTAGCAATGAATAAAAAAGAAGCTGTGGCTTATGCACAAGTAACACTTGATTATATGCAAAGTTCTAAATACAAAGGTGAAATAAATCCTGTAACATTTGGTATAGAAATGAAACAATGTTTTAAACTATATCCTAGAAATTTTATAGAAAGTATCGCAAATGCACAAGACTGGGCTAGAAAAAAACTAAATCAAGCCAAAATTGGTTGTGATGCAAATGAGTGATGAAAAATTAAGTTTATCCGTTACAGAAGCTGCTAAAATGCTTGGTATAGGAAGAAATTTAATGTTAAAATTAGTAACCGTTCCTGGATTTCCTGCAATAAGATTTAAAAAAAAATTTTAATAAATAAAAACAAGTTACAACAGTGGTTTGATGAGAACTCAGGCACTTACGGCAATTATAAGTATTGATACTTCAACATTGATTTTTAGAGGAAATTTTTATAAAATATGTATAAAACATATTTTAACCTGATTTATTTCCTCTGAAAACATTGGAGGTAATGATGGAAAAAATAGTAACAATGCCGAAGATGTCAAAAATCAACCTAGATAGTATGTTTTTTGAAATAATTTTAAGTATGAAAGGAGATAGTTTTCGTGCTAGATCATCTTCAATAGCACAAATCAATAATGTAAATGAAACAAGACCAGAAGCTACAAGTAAAATTTCCTATGAAAATGCTATTCAAAAATTAATCCCTAAAATAGAAAAGGCTTTAGTAGGAACAAATAAAAACTTGGGAAAAGTTTATCAAGAAAAAGATGGTAGAATTTTTTACACTGTTGAAAATATACTATATGAAAATCAACAATCTAACATTGTGATAAATAATTCTATAAATAATATTATAGGTACACTAATAAATACTTTGACAACAACTATATCATCTTTACAGTCTAATGGATTAAATGTAGGACAAATTGAAAATGTTTTATCAAATAATATAAGTAATATAAAGGATAATATAAATGCTATCCCTATTACTCAAACCAATATTACAGAACTAAATAATTCTAATATAATAACATTTCAAGATTTATGTGTAAAATGGTTACAAGCCTTATATGTAAGGACAAAGAAAACTCATGATGACGAAGATTATTTAAGTCCATCTACATTAGAAGGATATAATCGCATTTTACGAGAATCACTTTTTCCATTTTTAGAAAAAAATCCTCAATATGATAATATTAGCACTTTTACGGAGCAAGTTGTTGATGAACTTTTATCTCAAATAAATTGTAGGGATTCAAAAAGAATTTTATTGGTTGCTTTAAGATTAATTTTCGATTATGCAAAACAAGAAGGACTTGTACTTATTAATCCTCTTGCTAATAAAAAATTAAAAAGAAAGAAAAAAGTAAATAAAGATTATGACTTTATTGAAGAAGAAGATAGAGCAATATGGATAAACTGTATGATTAAAGAAATTCAATCTATTGATTTTGATTATACAGATGCTGCTTTAGCTTTCTTATGCACCCTTTTGCATGGAAATAGACCAGAAGAAACTTGTGGAACTAAATGGAAAGATTTTAATTTTAAAGAAGATGACTACCATATACAAAATGCTTATAAAAAAATACCAATTTATGATGAAAAGACAATGAAAAGAATTGGTTGGAAAAAGGGAGATGGACCTTTAAAAACTCCTGAAAGTGATAGACATTTATCATTAGATCCATTGTTTAAACAATTATTATTAGTTCATAGGGTTAAACAAATGTATAAATTTAGAAAAGAAGGTAAAAAGTGGTCAGAAAATGAATATGTATTTTATAATTCCACTGGTACACCTTTTACCCCGGATATTTTATCTAAAAACTTTAATAAATTTATTAAAAGAAATGGTTTACCACATATTGTAATATATGGACTAAGACATAGTTTTGCAACACATTGTAGGAACTTAGGTATGAAACCAGAAGTACTTGCAAGACTAATGGGGCACACAGAATATCAAACTACTCAAAAATACTATATTCATATTTCAAAGAAACAGAAAAAAGAAGCATTACAAGGTGTTCAAAAGCAAGATATGAAATCTTATTTAGGTAATGAAAACAAGAATTTAACACATCTTCAAAATAATATAAACAAAAATAATAAGAATGTATCAAATTTGGAAGAAGTACAAAAAGATGACCTAAAAAGTTACTTACAATTAAATGATGACACACTAAAATTATTAAAACAACTAATAACAAAAATTAGTGAAAAAGAAAAAATATACACATAATAAAAAGCACTTATAAAAAGTGCTTAAATCCCTTTATTGGTGCACCATCTCGGGTTCGAACCGAGGACCTCTTGATTAAGAGTCAATTGCTCTACCAACTGAGCTAATGGTGCATATTGTTTGGGGAATATGTGGGGAATTTCTGGGGAATTTTCCCCAACACATTCATATATAAATTTATAAAATACAGTTGTATCAACTGTTTTAAAGCTTAAATCAAAATAAGTGGCCAATCTATTAAGAGTCAGCTGCTCTACCAACTGAGCTAGTGGTGCAAATATTTAATTCAAGTACTTAAATAGTATAATACCGAATTTTACTTTTTGTCAAGTCCAAAACTAAAAAAGATATGAAATGCAACCGATTTTTTCATTTCATATCTTTTTATTATTTAACTTTAAGCTGCTGGTGCACTTTCTGGCTCTTCTGGTGTTGTAGGTTCAGTAGGCGTTTCTGGTTCTGTTGGTGTCTCTGGCTGTGCTGGAACCTCTGGTTCTGTTGGTTGTTCCGGCGTTGTTGCAGGTGGTGTTTGTACAGTTGTTCCTTTAGTTCCTCTTTTTATTATTGTTGACATTTGATTATATTTATCTTTTGAAAGTAATGTTCTAGATACTACTTTTCCATTTAGATATACTACTTTATATGCTTCACTATATGTACCATTATGTCCTTTTTGTACAACCTTTTCTTTGCCTTGTTCTAATGTTGGGTCATCTTCATATGTTGTTTGCATTGGAATACTTCCTGTAATTTTCGTTTCTATTTTTACATCGTATTCTGTTTCTTCTTTCATTCCAAATATTTGTATCTTAGCAATGCCACCACTTACAGAACTTTTAATTTTTATAGGATATTTTCTTGTATTCTTAAACTTAAAGTCTATTGCACCATAAACAACTGTTGCATCTCTACCAGCTTTTACATAAGAAGGAACAAATTGATGATTACTTCTACTTACTATATCTAAATTTGCAAAAATAACTGCATTATATAATGTAGAAGTTATTTGGCATATTCCCCCACCAATATCATTAACAACTTTTCCCCCTGCATATGCTGGTGCTTCTTTATATCCTGCTGCAACTGTTCGCTTTCCTACAACTTTATTATATGAGAAAGTTTCTCCTGGCATAACAACAGTATTATTAATCTTATTAGATGCTAATTTTAAATTAGTAGTTCTTGCTGTAGCCCCCGCATTATATGTTGTAGAAAATTCTCCTAGTAAATCTGGAAAACCTTCTGACCCGATTTTATCTGTTGTTACTGCAGGATGTGTAATTTTTAGTGGAATTACATATTCCTCTTTATCTTCTTCTAATAATTTTTTTGCTTCTTCCATAGATATCGCAAAATCCACTCCATCTACATGTGGATATAATGTAAACGGATTTTGAGTATAATATGCATCTTTAGGTTCTGTATGTATCTCTGAATAAATTTTATCTAAATCGATTGGGTCTGGTTCTTTATTTTTTGTTGATAACTTTATTTCTTTTTCTGTGTTTTCCACATTTTTTATCTCGTTTTCCACTTCTTGTTTTAATATTTCTGGATCAACTTCCAAACCGGCTTTACCCTTACTAATAACTAACTCTGCATTTTCTTCATCTATATCATAACTGCTTTCTACAACTCCACCAGGTATTTGCCCATTAAGCGTATCTATTTGTTTTTCTAATTCCTCGTTATTATATTCGTATGGAATTTCTACATTATTTTTAGAAAAATATGTTTTTATAATATTAAAATTATTTACAAATATATTGCTATCTCTTCCGATATTATATGCCTTCTCTATTGCCTCATCTAATTTATAATTTAATTGTAATTGTTCAAAACTAATAACCCCTTTATATTCTGTGCCATCTTCTGCTTGCGCATCTAGTTTTACAATTAAATCTTCTGTTTGTTTAGCAATAATTTTTTCTTCTAACATGTTTTTTACTTCATCTTTTGTTTTTCCTGCTATCTCAACTCCGTTTATAGTAACACCATTTAATATTTTATCATTATTATTATTAAGTAATGCAAAAATTGTGCTAAGTACAGCTACTACTAATAAAATAGTAACAATTACGCTGACTATAATAAGCTTTTTCTTGCTGCCTCTTTCCCTTGAATGTTTCGTGGGCTTTTTAGCAGTTGTTGGCTCTTTTTCTACTATTTTCTCCTTTTCTTCGATCATAAATATACTCCCCTTAAATCTCTTATAATATATTAAAAGGTATATCACAATATTACTTTATTTTCAATATTTTTTTCGACAGTAGTAGACTTTTTTCAAATGCTTTTATATAATGCTAACGAGGTAGAAAAAATGTTAGATATGTTAGGTAATTTAATAAAAAGTATTAGAACAAAAAAGCATATGACAAAAACGAGTATTGCTAAACAAATTGGGGTAGATACTGGCTATTTAACACATATAGAAAACGGTGATAGGAAACCTACAGTTAAAGTTTTACAAGAAATATGCAATGCAATAGATGTTCCTTACCAAAAGTTTTTCGCTGCATATAATCATAAAATACCACAAGAAGCAATAGATTACGAAATTTTTAAACACACTGCCGAAGACAGGATTCTTTTAGTAGATGATATAAATGATTTACATTTTATGAAATGCCCACCAGGTCTTAATTCTGTTTCCTTTGGTATTCGACTTAATGATGACTCTATGGATAAAATCTATGACAAATATTCATATGTATTTGTAGATTTCGGGGCTCCAATAAAACCCCAGGATATTGGTCTTTTTTACTACAATGGGCAAATTTTGGTAAGACGATTATTTATTTATGGAAAAAATCACATCTCGTTATATCCAGATAATCCTAAATATCCTAAAATTCGAGTTAAGGAAAAAGACACATTTTATATAATTGGAAAAATTGTGCAATAATTTTATGTTTTTTTGTAAAAAACTATTGAATATTGTTAAAGTTAAATATATAATGATACTAATTTAATTAAGCTTTTGTATTTTATGCTGCAAAAGATATAACACTAATCAAAAGATAAATGAGGAGAAATGCAATATGGAATTAATAAAAAATATTTTTTTTAATACAGATAAATTAATAGAAAACTCTGTTGTTAAAATTTCGTATACAGGAAAGTTTTTCCAAGATAATTCAAATACAGAACTATATATTCATTATGGATTTGGCCTATTATGGGAAAATGTAAATGAAATTAAAATGGAAAAAACTGAATTAGGCTACCAAGCTTTAATTTATTTAAATGGTCAAGATTCATTAAATTTCTGTTTTAAAAACGGAAAAGGTGAATGGGATAATAACGAAGGTAAAAATTATGTTTTTGAAATTGCACCATTACCAAAAGATCTAATTGTAGTTCAAGAATCAAGTTTAGCTGAACCACAAAAAGAACATAAAATTAAACAAATATGGGAAAAAGTAAAATTTTCTGTAGTTGCTGCAATTAAATATTTACCAAAATTATTTTCATTCAATACAAGTTCAGAAGCTATAGAAGACGAAAATTCTTTAAGATAAATTTAATCGGGATTTGGGGACGGTCCTATAATCCCTTTTTTGTTAGTGTAAAAAGGATGGTAATTAGCTTACCATCCTTTTATCATATATTCCATCCGCCATTTATAGAAATTACTTGACCTGTCGTATAATTATCTTCTAATAACCATTCTATACATTTGGTAATTTCTTCAGGTTTACCAACTCTTTCTAACGGAATTTCTTCTTTTATATCGTTTATTTCTTCTTCTGAAAATTTATTATTCATAGAAGTATCTATAATTCCTGGAGCTATTGCATTTACCCTTATATTTGAAGGTCCTAATTCTTTAGCTAAGCTTTTAGTTAAGCCTATTATTCCGGCTTTTGATGTAGAATAAGCTACTTCCATTGCAGCTCCTGTTACTCCCCATATTGAAGAAATATTTATTATTAATCCATTTTTATTTGCTATCATATTTTCCACTACTTCTTGGGTAACAATAAAATTGGATTTTAAATTTATATTCATTATATTTTCCCAGTCTTCATCTGTTATATCTGTAAATAATTTATATTGTGAAATCCCAGCATTATTAATTAAAACATCTATTTTTCCATATTTAGTTATTATACCCTCTATCATTTCTTTAACTTCTGTTCTGTTAGAAACATCTGCTTTTATTATATCGATATCTATATTTTCGCTTTTTAAATCAGCCTTTAATTTTTTTGCTTCATCTTCAGATTTATTATAATTTGCAATTACAATATTTTCATGTGCTAGGCTTCTAGCTATATTATTTCCGATTCCTCTTGAAGCTCCAGTTACTAAAATTACTTTTTTCATTATAACACCTTCTATATTCTATTATTGCATTTTAGTATATCTCATTTGTGCTAAAAAATCAAAATATTTTGGGCAAAACAAAAAGCTAGGCAATCTTTAAAGAAAGTCTAGCTTTAAGTAATGGAGCCACTTGTCCGACTTGAACGGACGACCTACTGATTACAAGTCAGTTGCTCTACCAACTGAGCTAAAGTGGCATATGGTCTTATGGTGACCCGTACGGGAATCGAACCCATGTCTCCGCCGTGAAAGGGCGATGTCTTAACCGCTTGACCAACGGGCCATAAATATAAATGAATACTAAAGATTAGTTTAGTATTCATTTGGTGAGCTATCCGCGACTCGAACGCGGGACAACTTGATTAAAAGTCAAGTGCTCTACCACCTGAGCTAATAGCCCATATGCACTGTATCCGCAGTGCTCTTATATATTACTATTTTTTTTTACGTTTGTCAACAGATTTTCATATTTTTTTCAAATTTTTTTCACTTTTTTATTTATTAAGCTCTTTTAATAGTTCTTCAACGTCTATTCCATGCACCATACAAGCTTCTTCTAATGTCTCTTCTCTTGATGCTGGACAACCTAAACAATGCATTCCTACACTTAATAGTAATTCTGCCTTCTCAGGGTTTGTATCTAATAATTCTCCTATTTTTGTTGTTTTTTCGATTTGCATTTTTTCCCCTCCTTTTCACTCTAATGCTAATATTTTAACACATTTTTTTATAAAAGTATAGACATTCATTCTAAATTATAGTAAAATTCCACTATGGTAGGTGATTTGTATAAAAATTTTAATCAATCTATTTTTTATTTCATTTATTATTAACTTTTTTATTTCATTTTATTCAATATATTCAATTATTAGTTTTATTACTTCTCAAGATATCCAAGGAGTCAAACTAAGTAAAAAAATTAATTCTAAATAGTGGAGGTATTATGCCCAAAAAAAGTATTATTCTATTTTTTCTTTGTTCATTTTGTTTGACCATTTTTAATTTAGTTATATTCTATCCTATTTTTACTTCTAATAATATTACTATCTCATTTGCTATTCATCCATTTAATATTTGCGATAAATATCCAGAATTTTGGCATTTTTTTAAAATATTTTACATACTTGCGCTAGTAGTGGCTAATTGTTCTATTTCTTATATGCTTATTAAAAACCTTATTTATCTTCCCTCTCCTAGCCTAGAACAAACGCATCCACAGCTTAATTCTAATTTATGTTTAACTATCGGTTATAACCAAAACCAAAATCAAGATATTATCCTTCCAGATAAATCTTTATACCAGAACATTCTAATTACTGGTACTATTGGCAGTGGCAAAACTAGTTCTGCAATATATCCATTTTCTGAACAATTAATAAAATATCAAAATAATAATTCTTCTAAAAAACTTGGTATCTTATGTTTAGATGTAAAGGGTAATTTTTATGAGCAAATTAAGTTTTACGTCAAAAAATATAATCGCCTAAAAGATTTAATTATTATTGGACTAAATTCTAACGAAACTTATAATCCATTAGATAAACCAAATCTAAATCCTCTCGTACTTGCAAACAGGCTAAAAACAATTCTAACCTTGCTTTCTCCTAACAATAGCGAATCATTTTGGTTAGATAAAGCAGAGCAAATACTGGCAGAGTCAATAAAACTATGTCGTCTTTATAATAATAACTATGTAAATTTTATAGAAATACACAAATTAATTAATAATAAAACATATTATTTTGACAAGATACGCTACTTAAGAAATTCGTTTTTAACAAATAAATTTTCCACTGATGAATTATATAACTTAACTTCTGCAATTACCTTTTTTGAGAATGAATTTTTTAAATTAGATGAAAGGACTATCTCTATTTTAAAATCGGAAATCTCTAGAATCACTCTTCCTTTCATATCTGATTATAAAATCTCTAAGATTTTTTCTCCTTCTAAGAAGAAGATTACTTTTAATGGTTTTAGAGAGCTTATAAAATCCGGAAAAATTGTAGTTCTTTCTATGAATATTGCAGAATTTACTAGCCTTTCCAAAATTATCGCAACATATTTAAAATTAGATTTTCAAGCAGAAGTTATGGCTGGATTAAAACGTAAAAACGCTAGAACTGTTGCTTTTGTCTGTGATGAATATCAAGAATACATTACCGCTTCCGATGCTAATTTTTTCTCAGAAAGTAGGGAAGCTAAATGTATAAATATTCTTTCTACCCAAAGTTATTCATCTTTACTAAATACTTTAAAAGACGAGTCTGCATTAAAGGTAATACTTCAAAATTTAGTAAATAAACTTTGGTTTAGAACTGATGATATATTCACTATAGAAAATGCTCAAAAACAAATTGGAAAAGAAGACAAAAAGAAAATTTCTAAAACTATTTCGGAAAATGCTCAAGAATCTAATTATAACTATCTTATCCAAAAATTTAAATCTAGAAATTCCAATCTATCAGAAAGCATAAATACTTATTATCAATATGACTATATATATGATTCTCGTTTTTTTACCCAAGAATTAGAAACTTTTTCTTGTTTGGCATTTCTTTCTAATGGAACCACCACAATCCCTCCACAAAAAATAGACATGTATCCTTATTTTAAAGAAAGGTAGTGATTTTATTAAAGGCAAAAAATTATTATTTATATTTATACTCTTGTTATCTTTTAATGTTTTTTTCATTTCAAAAACTTATGCTGCTGATCCTAAAATTGTTGGTAAGCTAAATTCAGCATTCGAATCTATCGAAGAATGGTTATTAAAATTAGCAACTCCTGCAGCTGCTGTAGCTGTTGGTACAGGTGTTTTTATGAAGAAATTTAGTTTTGGTGATGACGAAAGAATGAGACTTGGGAAAAAGTTAATAAAAAACTCTTTATTTTCTTATGGCTTTATATTAGCTCTAGATTTAATATTAGCTGCCATAAAGTCACTTATGGGTTAATATTATGGAAGCCAATAATTTGTCTACAACGATAGCCAACACTATAAATGAACTTATACAAAATTTATTTTCTTCTATAGATAATAATATCTATTCATACATAGATGAAATTATTTTTTTAACTCCATCTAGTATCTCTAATAATAATTTTGAAGATTTATTTACTACTTCTTCTAAGAGTATATTGGTTATCGCTAATGCTCTAATTTTAGCTTATCTGCTATATTATTGTGTAAAACTGTTTTTATCTTATTATTCTGGTACACAAGTCGAAAGACCTTATCAGTTTATTTTCAAATTAATCTTATGTGCAATCATCATGAATAGCTCATATTTTATTTGCGAACAACTAATTAACATTACAGATTTAATTACACAGGCATTGCAAGAAATTGGTAGTAATTTTACTTCTAAAACAATTTCATTTAAAACATTGGTAACCGAGTTAAATTCTGTAATCTCTATATCTGGAACTTCTTTAGACATCTTTTCTTTAACTGGTATAATAAAATCTTTTTGTAGTATCGGACTTATCTCTTTAATGTTTTCATATGCTATACGACTTATTATGGTAAAAGTATTTATTATCTTAGCCCCATTTGCAATTCTTAGTTGTTCTATCAATTCATTTAGCTGGTTCTTTAGAAGTTGGTTTAGATCATTTTTTTCACTTCTATTTATGCAGTTTTTTATAACTATTATACTAATAGTTACATTATCTTTAGACTTTTCATCTAATCTTATCTCGAAATTTTTATATGTTGGTTCAATTTATGCACTCACAAAATCAAATACTTATATTCGAAGTTTAATAGGTGGTATTTCTACCGAAATTAATACAAATCTCTCTACCTTAAAATCATTTCTTAGAGCGAGGTGATATTTATCTTTATAATTCCTCAGAACTTTAATTTTAAAAACAAATTTCTAGGTTTTATAGATTATTCTACTTTAATTTTTCTTATCATATGTTATCTAATATCTTATTTAATCATTAACTTTATATTTGCTAAACTTTATACTAAAATTATAATATTCATATTACTTAATGTTCCTCTTACTTTACTTTCTATAATTGGTTTTTATCATGAAAATATTGTATATGTTTTATACTATATTATTAAATTTTTTAAGAACAAACATATATATTTCTATAAAAAAAATTTTTTTGACATGTAACCACAGATATTTTCTTAGATTTGTAATTTTTTGTCGATTCTTGTTATTGTAAAAAAAAATTTATAATGCTATAATGTTATAATTGTAGGAGGGGAACCATGAAATTAGAACAAAGTGACAAAAACTTTTTATTTTCAGAAACAAAATTACCAGATGTATTCTTTACAGAATACATGTCCCAAGCAAATGGTGATTACATAAAAGTATATTTATACATCGTTTTTCTTTCAAAATATAACAAAGAAGTTAAAATTAACGATGTTTCAAAAACATTAAATATTCCTTTTAAAACAATCCAAGAAGCCATAGCATACTGGGAAGAGCAAGAAGTTCTAATAAAGAAAAATAATGGATATATTGTAGTTGATTTACAAGAAAAAGAATTGAATAAATTATATTCTCCTAGATTAACTTCAACTCCAGAAAATGCCCTTTCTAATGCCAAAAATCAATATCGAGCTAAAGCTATCGAAGATATTAATAATACCTGTTTCCAAGGTATGATGTCACCTTCATGGTATAACGATATCGATTTATGGTTTAACAAATATGGTTTTGATGAACCAGTTATGATTGCATTATTTAGATATTGTTTGGAACGTTCTGCACTACATAGAAATTATATTCAAGCTGTTGCAGAAGGATGGCATAAAAACAATATTAAAACATATACAGATTTAGAAAATTACTACGCAAAACAAGAAAAATTATCATTAATAAAGAAGCAAATTTCTAAAAAACTTGGTCTATCTCGTCCATTAACACAATATGAAAGTGCTTATATCGAGAAATGGGTAGTAGATTATTCATATACTATGGATATAATTGAAATTGCTTTAAAGAAAACAACATCTAAATCTAACTTTAATTTTGATTATTTAGATAAATTAATTTCTAATTGGCATGAGCATAATTTACTTACTACAACTGATGTTAATAATTATCTTGCACAAATGAAAATTCAAAATCAAAACAAAAAGACTTTGGAAAAACAAACAAATTACAAGAGTTTCGAGCAAAGAACATATAATGATTTAGATTCATTATATGCAAATAATTAAGGAGTTAGTTTATGTCTGATAGTATATTAAAAGATTTATTAAAAGAATATGAAATTAAACGATTACATGCTGAGCAACTTGCTGATGAAAAAAGAGACCAACTGTTTAAGAAATATCCAGAATTAGAGGAAATAAATTCTGAAATTGCTAAATGTGGGCTTAATCTTTCTAGAGAAAAATTGCAGGCACATGATAATTCAAAAATTGATGTATTAAAACAAGAATTAGAATTATTAAAAGAAAAAAAACATAATTTTTTAAAAAATATCAAGATGAGCGAAGATGATTTATTACCAAAATATGAATGTTCTATTTGTAATGATACTGGCTATATAGCTGAAAATAATAGTTTTACTATGTGTTCTTGTTTAAAACAAAAATTAATAAATATTTCTTATAATAAATCTAATATAAATAAACTAGATTTCGAAAACTTTAGTAATTTTGATATTAATATGTATTCTGGTGAAATAAATGAAGAAAAATATCATTCTTCTGTTTCTCCTAGACAAAACATATTAATAATAAAAAAGATTGTAGATAATTTCTTAGCAGACTTTGATAATCCTAAGGGAAAAAATTTATTATTTACAGGTAGTCCTGGACTTGGTAAAACATTTCTCTCTAATTGCATAGCTAAAGAATTAATCGATAACGGAAAAATCGTTTTATACCAAACTGCACCAATAATGCTTGACAATATAATTGATTGCAAATTTGGAAAGAATAATATTTCTAAAGATTTCTTAGATAATATATTTAATTCTGATCTTTTAATTATAGATGACTTAGGAACAGAGTCAATTAATAATATAAAATTCACAGAATTATTTAATGTTATTAATACTCGTATTTTAAGTAATAAAAAAACTATCATCTCAACAAATCTTTCTATCCAAAATTTATTTTCTATATATGATGAAAGAATTGTCTCAAGAATAGTTGGTTATTATAATATTTGTAAGTTTTTTGGTGATGATATTAGGTTTAAAATTAGAAATATATAATATTTTGTTTCTCGGGATTTAGGGACGTTCCTTAAATCCCGATTTTAATACTATTATGACAGTTTCTGATTATAATATAAAATCTTTGATTCATTTTTATGTTTCATAATTTAATAAAATCATGAGGAAAGCCACTCGAGCGTAGGAACTCAAGCGGCTTAATAATTTTAAAGGTCTACATGAACTCGTCCACATGTTGCTTTATATATCGAATATCTCTTTCAACTGTAGATAAGCTACATCCCAACTCTTCTGCAATCATCTCTTTGCTCATATCCTCAATAAAATAGGCATAGAAAATTTCCTCCCGCCTATAGCGAAGATTGCTCTCGTTACTAATGCGTATACCTTTTTTCATATTCGCTTCTCCTTTACTATTTTTATGTTACCTTTTATTTTATAATATTTTTTTCGTTTTTACAATACTAACTCAAAAATACCGTAGCTTTTTGCTACGGTATTTTTTATCCAATTTAATTAGTTTTGAGTATATGGTAAAACAGCAATATGTCTTGCTCTTTTTACTGCTAAAGTAATATCTCTTTGATGTTTAGCACAAGCTCCTGTTGCTCTTCTTGGTAATATTTTACCTTTATCATTTATAAATTTTCTTAATTGTTCTGCGTTTTTATAATCTAATTCTAAATCTTTATCTGCACATAAAGGACATACTTTTTTTCTCATTTTTCTAAATCTTGGATTGAAATCATCATCGTTTCTATTGTTTCTTCTATTTTGTTTTTTGTCTGCCATCTATTTCTCCCCCTTTCTGATTAAAATGGTAAATCATCATTAGAAGTAGTTTCGAAGTCTGAATCTCCGCCTGTTGGCATAGCACCAAATGCGTTATCAAAACTTCCTGAAGCATCTGCATCTCTTCTTCCTTCTGCAAAATAAGCTTCTTCTGCAACAACTTCTGTAACATAATGTTTTTGACCTTGGTCATCATCCCAAGTTCTTGTTTGAATTCTTCCTATGATAGCAACTTGTTGACCTTTTTTAAAATATTTACTACAAAATTCTCCTAATTTGCTCCATGCTACTATATTAATGAAATCTGCTTGTCTTTCTTCTCCTTGACGTACAAATCTTCTATTAACAGCTAATGAGAAAGAAGCAACTAGTGTATTATTTGTTTGTGTATATCTTACTTCTGGGTCTCTTGTTAATCTACCTAATAATTCTACTTTATTCATATTTTATCCCTTACCTTTCTTTTAAAGGTCCCCGTATTATTATTTTTCTTTTCTTACTACGATAAATTTCATGATGTTGTCTTCTATTCTGTAATTTCTTTCTAATTCATCTATTGAATCTGGTTTAGCTTCGAAGTTGATTACTACGTAATATCCTTCTTCTTTCTTTTTGATAGGATAAGCTAATTTTTGTGTACCACGTTCATCAACAGATTCTACTTTACCATTATTATTAATCAAATCTGTGAACTTTGTTACTAAATCTTTTATAGCTTGTTCTTCAATAGATGGATTAATAATGATAACACTCTCGTATTTATTCATTATATTCACCTCCTCATGGTTTAATAACCCATCAACTAAATGGGTAAGGAGAAAAGATCTCTCTTTTCAGCACAGGTATTTTATCATATTTTTTCCTGTTTTGCAACTGATTACTTGAAAAAATTTACATTTTATAGTAAAATGAATAGGGATTTGGAGAGAATCCTAGAGGGATTTTAGGGACGTTCCTTAAATCCCTATTTTAATTATATTTTATAAATTAAGAATTTTACTTTATTGAGTTATTTTATAGATAGGAGATTTATTATGTGGGATGCAATTTTAGATAGTTTAATAGATACCGTAAAACTAATTCCATTTTTGCTAATAACGTATATAATAATGGAATTTATAGAACATAAAACTAGTCATAAAACCAAAGACGCTATTAAAAAATCCGGACATTTTGGTCCATTAATCGGTGGTATCCTAGGTGTTGTACCTCAATGTGGCTTTTCCGCAGCAGCTTCTAGCCTATATTCAGCCAGAATTATTACTTTAGGTACATTAATTGCTGTATTTTTATCTACTTCTGATGAGATGTTACCAATATTAATTTCTGAAGCAGTAGATGTAAGGATTATTCTTTCAATATTAGGAATTAAACTTGTTATAGCTGTTATCGTTGGTTTTATAATTGACCTATTTTTTAGAAAAAAATTTGAAACTTCAGAAGATGAACCAGAAATAAAAGATTTATGCGAGCATGAACATTGCCACTGTGAACATGGAATATTTAAGTCTGCTTTAAAACATACTATAAATATTACTTTATACATTTTTATAATATCTTTAGTTTTAAATATAATTATATATTTTATTGGAGAAGATAATTTAGCACATATTTTAAATTCTACACCAATAATTGGACCTATTATCGCATCATTAGTTGGATTAATTCCTAATTGTGCATCATCTGTAATTATTACACAACTATATCTTTCTAAGGTACTTAATTTTGCTACAATGATTGCCGGACTTCTTGTTAATACAGGTGTTGGATTACTAATTTTATTTAGAACTAATAAAGATTTAAAAGAAAATATTAAGATAACAGTATTGTTATTCGCAATTGGTGTTATTTTTGGAATTATATTTGATTTAATTGGATTTAATATATAATTACATCAAAACCCTCCAGACTATCTGGAGGGTTTTGATATCGGGATTTTAGGAACGTCCCTATATCCCTATATTCCTAATATCTCTTTTGCTTTTTTTATCTCATCATTTGTTGGTACTTTTACATTTTCAAATTCATATGGTACATTTAACTCTTCCCATTTAAATTTTCCCAAATCATGATATGGTAAAATTTCTATCTTAGTAACAGTTTTTAATGAGGCTATAAATTCTTTTAATTTCATTAGATCTTCTTCTTTATCTGTATAACCTGGAATTAGAACTTGTCTTATCCACATTTCTTTCCCATGTTCACTTAAGTATTTAGCAAATTCTAATTCATATTTATTAGAAACTCCCACTAAATCTTTACAGATATCATCATTTATACATTTAATATCTAATAAGAATAAATCAGTAAGCTCAATTACTTCTTTAATTTTATCTGTAATAGGCAAATTTCCAGAAGTATCAACTGCTACTTTTATATTTCTTTTCTTCATTTCTTTAAATAATGTAATTAACGCATCTGGCTGTAAAAGTGGCTCTCCACCACTTACTGTTATTCCGCCATCTGCTTGCATATATGCTGTGTATCTTTCAATTTTTTTAACTACATCAGCTATATCGTAGATAGTACCGGAATTCGAATCCCATGTATCACGATTTTGACAATATTTACATCTTAAATTACATCCTTGTGTAAATATTACAAATCTTATGCCTGGTCCATCGACTGCTCCTAATGTCTCAAAAGAATGTATTCTCATTTGACTTTTTACGTCCATAATAATCCTCCAAATTATTTTTTGCATAAATATAGGGATTTTAGCACCGTCCCCAAATCCCTATATCCCGATTTTAACTATATTCTTTCATGAATAGTTCTGTTTATAACATCTAATTGTTGTTCTCTTGTAAGTTTTATAAAGTTAACTGCATATCCAGAAACACGAACTGTTAATTGTGGGTATTTTTCTGGATGTTCCATTGCATCTTCTAATAATGCTCTATCAAAAACATTTACATTTATATGATGTCCTGTTTTTATAAAATATCCTTGTAACATACTTACCATATTTGTAATTTGTGTTTCTCTGTCTTTTCCTAATGTTCCTGGTGTAATTGCAAATGTATATGATATACCATCTTCTGAATATTCATATGGTAATTTTGCGATTGTGTTCATAGAAGCTAATGCACCATTTGTATCTCTTCCATGTAATGGGTTTGCTCCTGGTCCAAATGGCTCGCCAGCTCTTCTTCCATCAGGTGTATTTCCTGTTGCTTTACCATAAACAACATTTGATGTGATTGTTAATATAGATAATGTATGTTTAGAATGTCTATATGTTATATGCTTTTGTAGTTTTCTTTCAAATGTTTTTACTAATTCTACAGCTATATCATCAACTCTATCATCGTCATTTCCGTATTTTGGGAAATCTCCTTCAACTTCATAATCTACTGCTAAGCCTGTTTCGTCTCTTATTACTTTTACTTTAGCATATTTTATAGCAGAAAGAGAATCAGCAACAACTGATAAGCCAGCGATTCCACATGCCATTGTTCTTAAGATATCTTCTTCTCTATCATGTAATGCCATTTCTAATGCTTCATAAGAATATTTATCATGCATATAGTGAATAGCATTTAATGCTTTAATATATATTTTTGCAACATAATCCATCATTTGGTCAAATTTTTCCATAACTTCATCGTAATCTAAATATTCTGAAGTTATTGGTGCAAATTTAGGTGTTATTTGTTTTCCAGATTTTTCATCTCTACCACCATTAATTGCATATAATAAAGTTTTTGCTAAGTTTGCTCTTGCTCCGAAGAATTGCATTTGTTTTCCTATCTTCATTGCAGAAACACAACAAGCTATACCATAATCATCTCCAAGTGTAATTCTCATTAAGTCATCATTTTCATATTGAATAGAAGATGTATCGATTGATATTTTTGCACAATATCTTTTAAATGGTTCAGGTAAATTCTTTGACCATAATACTGTTAAGTTTGGCTCTGGTGCTGCTCCTAAGTTTTCTAATGTGTGTAATACTCTATAAGAATTCTTTGTAACTAATGTTCTACCATCAATTCCCATTCCTCCGATACTTTCTGTTACCCAAACTGGGTCTCCACTGAATAATTCGTTGTATTCAGGTGCTCTTAAGAATCTAACTAATCTTAATTTTATTATAAATTGATCCATTAAAGATTGAGCTTCTTCTTCTGTTATAACTCCATTTTCTAAATCTCTTTGGATATATATATCTAAGAATGTTGATGTTCTTCCTAAGCTCATTGCTGCACCGTTTTGATCTTTAATTGCTGCTAAATATGCAAAATATAACCATTGTATTGCTTCTTTAGCATTAGAAGCTGGTTCAGATATATCAAATCCATAAGAACTTGCCATTTCTTTTAATTGTTTTAATGCGACAATTTGATCAGCAACTTCTTCTCTTTGTCTTATAATTTCTTCTGTAAATTCATCTGTATTTAAAGATGTATCCATTAATAATTGCTTATCTGCTATTAATGCATCAACACCATATAAAGCGACTCTTCTATAGTCTCCAATAATTCTTCCTCTTCCGTAACCATCAGGAAGTCCTGTTAATAAATGTGAGCTTCTTGCTGCTCTAATATCTTTTGTATATACTTGGAATACACCATCATTATGTGTTTTTCTTAAGTTATGATAAATATATTCAACCTCATCATCAACTTTATATCCATAACTTTCTGCTGATTTTTCTACAATTCTAATACCACCATTTGGCATTATTGCCCTTTTTAGTGGTGCATCTGTTTGAAGTCCTACGATTTCTTCTAAGTCTTTATCTATATAACCTGGTGCATATGCATTTATTCTAGAAGGTGTTTTACAATCTGCATCTAAAACTCCCTTTTCTCTTTCTTCTTTATATAAATCTAATACCTTGTCCCATAATTTTTTTGACTTGTCTGAAACTCCTTTTAAAAAGTTTTCATCTCCTTCATATGGAGTATAGTTAGCTTGAATAAAGCCTCTTACGTCTATTTCTTTAGTCCATTCTCCATCTTCTTTAAAACCTTCCCATTGTTTGAATTTCATAACATACCTCCTGATATATTTTTGCCTATTTTTAGGCTCCTATATCATCATAACATAAGTGATAATAGTTATCAATAAAATTCATTAAAATTTCAGAATAATTTATGCTAATTTTGTAAAAAATAGTATCAATTTATTAGTTAATATTTACTTTGTAGTTTCTTCTAGTGAATTTATTTAAATGCTATATTGAGTTTACAAAATAATTAGGAGGAGCACTATGGCTTTAGATTATTCTATAATTGGAGAAAGATTAAAAAGAGCAAGACTTGCCAAAAATATGACTCAAGAAAATTTAGCAGAACAACTGGATGTTTCTGTTGCATTCTTAAGTAGAGTTGAACGTGGTCATTCTCACTTAAATCTAAATAGACTAACTCAAGTTTGTGAATTATTAGACGTTTCAGAAGGTTATATTTTGTCTGGAAGCTCAGAAAATTCAGAATCATATTTAGAAGAAGATTTCAAAAAACTTTTAGCGAAATGTTCTCCAGAAAAACAAAGACTTATTTATAATATTGCCAAAACAATAGCCGAAGATGAGAATTAGCTATAATAATTCTATCATCTCCGGCATATTTTTTCCTTGCGTTTTTGGAATTTCTATAATCTTAAATTTAGATATCTTCTCTCCAAATTTTATTTCGACTATATCCCCTATTTTTACTTCATAACTTGGTTTTACTTGTTTTTCATTTACAAATATTCTTCCTTTATCAGCCATCTCATTTGCTATTGTTCTTCTTTTTATAACTCTTGCTACTTTTAAAAATTTATCTATTCTCATAAAAAACTCCTCATCTATCTCTTTCTGTAACATCCACAGAATGTTCCAGAATTATTTTGATTATTATTGTTATTATTATTTGAATCTAGTACTCTTACTCTTCCATTTACTGTTAATACTTGATTATTATCTTCATTATCATTTCCATTATTACAACTATTATTACAAAGATTACTACAATTTCTTAAATTGCAAATAAACCTACAAATATATTTACTAATCCATGCAGCTAAAAAAGATAATATCGTATATATTACTGTTAAAATAAAAAATATAGTACTAGAAAATATAACTGCAATTAATAATAATATGGAAAATATTATTGCTGCAACAAGTATTGGGCAATTTAAAAGTTTTTCCAATGCTATTGATATTACTATTACAGCAAGTGGTATTGCAAAAAATATTAATAAAACATTCATAATATATTTCAATCCTTTCATACTTCCTCTAGAAGTCATGTATAGAGAATTTTTCTTTCCTCTTTTTCTTTATATATATTATGAATGTTTATTCATTTTGTTACTAATTATAGTTAACTTCTACTAAATATAACCCATAAGGTGGTAACGTTTTACCCGCTTTTTGTCTATCTTTCGATTCAATTATTCCCGTTATTTCTTCAGGTTTTATTTTTCCCAAACCAACTTCTACTAAGGTTCCAGCTATAATTCTTACCATGTTGTATAAAAATCCATTACCAGTTAGTTCTATAGCAATTCGCTCATTATCCTTAATAACCTTTGCCGAATAAATTGTTCTTACACTACTTTTACTACTTGTTCCACTTGCTTTAAAACCCGTAAAATCATGCTCCCCGACAAAGTAATTTGCTGCCTCTTGCATCTTATTTACATCTAATTTCATCTTTATGTTATATTCTAGATTTCTATAAATTGCACTGCCTGTTTCAGAATTGTTAATTACATATCTATATGTTTTTTGTTTACAATTATATCTACTATGAAATCTATCTGGAACTTCTTCCGCTTTTTTTATAACAATAGATTTTCTTAATCTAGAATTTATAGCTATTGCAAATTTCTCTATTGGAATATTAGAATTTGTCTTAAAATTTGCAACTTGTCCTAGAGCATGCACCCCTGCATCTGTTCTTCCAGATCCTATAAGTTCTATTTCTTCCTTAGTTATATCAGAAATAACCTTTTCTATAGTACCTTGTATATTTAATTTATTTGGTTGCTTTTGCCAACCATTAAATTCTTTTCCATCATATTCTATAGTTAATTTGATATTTCTCATATTTCCATACGTCCTTCTAAAGCTTGTAACAAAGTAATTTCATCTGTATATTCTAGGTCTCCACCTATTGGAATTCCTCTTGCAATTCTTGTAACTTTAATTCCTAATGGTTTTATTAACTTAGACAAATACATAGCTGTTGCTTCCCCTTCTACTCTTGGGTTTGTTGCTAAAATTACTTCTTTTACTTCTCCAGTTTGTAATCTTGTTAAAAGCTCTTTTATTTTTATATCATCAGGTCCTATTCCATTCATTGGTGAAATAGAACCATGTAAAACATGGTAAACTCCTTTGTACTCATGTGTTTTTTCCATAGCAATAATGTCTTTAACATCTTCTACAACACAAATAGTTGATTTATCTCTTTTTGGATTTGCACAAATAAAACATGGGTCAGTATCAGAAATGTTAAAACATACAGAGCAATACTTTAAATTTTTTCTTGCTTCTTGTATAGATTTTACAAACTCTTCTGCGACTTCATCACTACAATTTAGCATATAAAAAGCAAGCCTCGTCGCTGTTTTATTTCCAATACTAGGTAATCTTTCAAAATTTTCTATTAATTTTTCTATTGATGGTGAATATATCGACATTTTTACTCCTTACATTATTCCTGGTATATTAAATTTTCCCATTTGTTGTTCTGTTGCACTATCCACTTTGCTTAACGCATCATTTACACATGTAATAATTAAATCTTGTAACATTTCTACATCATCTGGATCTACTATATCTTTATTTAATTTTATTTCTTTAATAACTTTCTTTCCACTTACTTTTACAGTTATGGCTCCTCCACCAGCTGTACTTTCAAATTCTTTAGCAGCTATTTCTGTTTGTGTTTTCTCCAAATCTGCTTGCATTTTTTTTGCTTCTTTCATTAAATTGTTTAGGTTCATTCCTCCGAATCCACCCATTCCTCCTGGAAATCCTCCACGTCTTGCCATAATTATACCTCCTAATTTTATTCTATTATATCTATTGGAATATCTAAACCTTCTACCAAACTTTCGAATTCCGATTTTGTTGGCTTAGCCTCCACATGATTATCTATTAATTTTACTTTCATTTCTTTTCCAAAAGCTATTGACACTTCTTTAGTTATTGCTTGCATATTTTCTGGCTTTTCTAAAATTCCTTTTGCCAATGGCTTTAGTCCATTATTAAAATTAATTCCTACTGTCATATCATTTATCTCTGAAATGTTTGTATTTAATAAATTCGTATATAATCCCATTTTTCCTTCGTTTTTAAATTTTCCAACAATGTCTTTCCAAAATGCATTATTTTTTAATTCTTCCGGGGTTAATGGTTTTCTTTCTACTTTTTTAACTACGGTAGGTTCTTTTCTTACTTCTGCATTACTTGCATTAACAATTCTATTCTTTCCAGCTTGACTTAAAAAACTTTCTATTTTAAATAATCTTCTTTGCAATTCTTGTAAATCATTATTGTTTATATTTGGGCTATTTGAAATATCTACAGGATTTTGCATTGCATTTCCTTTATTTGAATCACATAGTTTTATAAATCCTGCTTCTAACATTATTGTCTTCTGAGAAGACCATTTCATATCATTTTCTAAATCTGATAATTGATAAATCAAATGAACTAATTCTTCTTTGTTAGATTTATCTGCAAGTTCTTTTAACTTTTGTTTTTCTGCTTCACTATATATACCTGTTTCACCTGTTACTTTATATAATAAAACATCTTTTACATATTTTATTACTTCCCATAAAAAGTTATTTTGATCTTTTCCCTCATTAATTACGGTTTTCAATGTTTTTAGGCAATCATCAATATTTTTTTCTAAAACACTTGTTACAATTTCTTCTATATAGCTTAACTTAGGTATTCCTACTAGTTCTTTTACTTTATCTTCGCTTATCTCATTATCTCCATCTTGCAGACATCTTTCCAAAATACTTAATGCATCTCTCATTGCTCCTTCTGATAAAGAAGCTACAATTTTTAATGCATTTTCATCTGCATCTATTTTGCTAGATTCACATACAACTTTTAATCTTTTTACAATGTTTTCTAATGAGATTTTTTTAAAATCAAATCTTTGACATCTTGATAAAATAGTTGCTGGTAGTTTTTGAGGTTCCGTTGTTGCCAATATAAATTTAACATGTGCTGGTGGTTCTTCTAATGTTTTTAATAAAGCATTGAATGCACCTGTAGATAACATGTGAACCTCGTCTATTATATATACTCTATATTTTGCAAGAGTTGGTAAGAAATTAACCTCGTCTCTTATAAGCCTTATATCCTCTACACTATTATTTGATGCTGCGTCCATTTCCACAATATCTGTTAAAGCTCCTGAAAGTGCAGCCTTACATATTTCACATTCATTACATGGTTCTCCATCTTTTGGATTTAAACAATTTACTGCTCTTGCTAATATTTTAGCAGCTGAAGTTTTTCCTGTTCCTCTACATCCATTAAATAAATACGCATGCCCAACTCGTCCAGCTATTAATTGATTTTTTAATGTTTTAGTAATATGTTCTTGCCCCACAATTTCGCCAAAAGTTAAAGGTCTAAATTTTCTGTATAATGCTGTATATGCCATTTTACCACTTCCCTTTAATTTAAGTTTAGCCTCTCTATGGAAAGCAATTACCCACATAAATACACTACTTATTGCTGCTTCCTTCCGGACCTGACAAGGTTCATAGCTTTTTATTGGGATTGCCCTCCATACAAAGGCTAAACATTGTAACTTTATTTTATATCCGTTGTTATTATATATGCTTTCTGTTATTTTAGCAAGACATTTTACATTCTTTTAAAAATTACATCACTAAAATCTGTCTTCTCTAGTTGCGTTTTTCCTTGTGTTTGAACATCTCCAGTTGGTAATTCTATTGATATAGTTCCCTTATACTTAATATCTCTACTAGTTTCTATCACTACATCAAAGCTTAATTTATAGTTTAAATCTTCTGAATTAGCATTACCTTTTGCAAGTAAAGTTCCATCATGTATTATTTCTTCATCATTACTTCTTACTTCACATACATTTTGATTAACTGAACGTAATAAAATTATGCTTCCTTGATTTGAAATTTTTAATTCATCTAAGTTTGTTTCTTTTTCGCCTTTATATGTTAATGAGCTTCCTACTAAATGTGCTTCATCTTCTACAACTTTACCTTCAGAATTAGCTCTGTATAACTTTATATTCTCTGCTCCGCTATTCTTTTCTATAACAAAGTTTTCAAATGTTATATTTTTAATATTTGTATTTTTTGTGTATTCATCATTTTTTTGTATTTCTAAATATATATCATTATATTGATTAACACTAAAATTCCATTTTGTATCTGCTACTGCTTCTATTTCGTTACTTTCCGCAGTACTTACCACAATCATTTTTGAAAGTTCGAATGGTAAATTAGTTTCTCCTTCAACTTGATATCTTAACATTATTATTCCTGCTATTATTAAAATTAAAACTATAATTCCAAGTATAACACATATGTGAACAATTTTTTTACCTTTTAATTCACTAATTTTCATTAGTTACACCTCTATCTTTCTTCTTTTTTTCTCTTAATTCTTTAAAAAACTTCTGTAGTATTTCTTTACTTTCATCTTCTAAGATATTTTTTTCATATTCTGGTATATGATTAAATTTATATTTCGTTAAATCTATAACAGAGCCACATGCTCCAGCTTTTAAGTCAGATACACCATAATAAATTTTTCGTATTCTAGAATTAATTATTGCTCCCATACACATTGGACATGGTTCCATTGTAACATATATATCACACTCTTCTAATCTCCAAGCATCTAGCTTCTTACTTGCCTTTTCGATAGCAATAATCTCTGCATGCTTCAGGGTGTTTTTTTTCGTCTCTTTTAAATTATATCCCCTAGAAATTATTTTTCCATCTTTAACAATTACTGCACCAATAGGAACTTCTCCTTTAATATATGCTTTTTCCGCTTCCTTTAATGCTTGTTTCATAAAAAAAATTTTTTCTTCCATTTTTTCTCCTACTCGGGATTTGGGGACGTTCCTTTTTTCCCTATATTTTGGTGCACTTAGCTGGATTCGAACCAGCGGCCTCTCCCTTAGGAGGGGAGCG
>OLGD01000735.1_pt1 | contig 60060 bp, 41 predicted proteins | sample 1605311 | NCBI WGS metagenome assembly OLGD01 (sample SAMEA3888917, study PRJEB22519) | human gut metagenome | biome: human gut; feature: human-associated habitat; material: faeces | place: Denmark | collected 2010
ATCGTGATCGCGATCATCGCGATTCTGGCCGCCATGCTGCTGCCGGCGCTGAACAGTGCGAAGGAGAAGGCGAACGCCATCTCCTGCGGCAGCAACCTCAAGCAGATGTCCAACGCCAATGCCATGTACGCCGGGAATTTCAACGACTACTGTGTCCCGGCCTATCTGGACACTCCGCTGGGGGAAACCAACTTCTGGTCGACCAACACCGCCTATCTGGTCAATCTCACCGGCTGGCAATATCCTTTCACCAAACATGCCGGCAAATCCATCCCGGCGAAACTGCTCTGTCCGACGATTCCGCTCGAAGGCGACGCGACCTACTATTCGCCCGGCACCACGTACGCCCTCAACGTGCGGAACATCGGCGGAGAGGCCGGTTACAAATACACCGCGTGGAAACTGGGCAAGATCAAACGGCCGTCGGAGAAGCCGCTCTTCGCCGACGCCGGAAATCTCTACGAAACGCTGCTCAAGGACAGCGCCACGCTGCTCAACATCTCACAGCTCTTCGCCATCGCCGACGGACAACCGAAAATCGGCGGCTGGATGGGTTACGATCTGCACACACGCCACCGCAACCGGGCCAATGTGACCAATTTCGACGGCTCGCTGAAGACCGTCAACCGCACGGATATCCTCTATGCCAAACACCAGAAGACCTGGGATCCCTCCAAATAGAGAAACACTCACACCAGCGCCACAGGAGAACACATGAACCCACTGCTCACATTCTTCGCCGCCGCGCCCTGCCTGACGGTGTTCTTCACCGCGCTCCCCCTGCTGTCCACTGCGGCGGAGAGCGTCACCGCGACGCCGGAACTGCAATACTCCATCGACAACGAGGGAAACATACTCGACGCGGCGGGGAAACCGCAGCTCATGCTCGGTTCACAGTACTCCTTCGTCGATTTCCGGGAGTTCGCCGCTCTGCGGAAGGGGAAGAAGAAGATCCTTTTCCCGTACCCGGCGAAGATGGAGAAGATCTACAAGGGGCCTCAGTATTACCATGAACTCAAGCAGCTCGGACTCAACCTTTCCGCGATCAACAACTCCGCGATGTGGCTCCGGGCGCTGTTCCCGGACTACCGGGGATTCAACGCCTACCCCGGGTATGACGGTTCGCCGGAGGAGCTCTTCCGGGAAATTTCGCGCAAATTCTCCCGGGTGAAACAGATTGCGAGCCGGGTTCCGGGCTGGGACTGGGGGCAGATGTATCTGGACTTCTACCGCAAGGCGGGAATGCCTCTCTATCTGGAAGCGACGCACGCGCAGGGATTCCGACTGCAGAAGCATCGGAACGAGCCGGAGATCATTTCACTGATCGGGGCGGACGCCGTCGCCCATTGGACCAACGGTTCGCTCTTCTTCCTGCACTACTCGGTCGTGACCCGCTCCGGACGCGACATCTACCTCAAGTGCTGGAAGTATCACGCCGACGAAAATCGAGAATTCGGCGGAAAGGCCTTCGCCTACGAACTCTTCAACGAACCCAAATATGACGACAACTCCCCTTTTTTCAAGCAGGCATTCAGCGAATACCTGAAAAAGAAATTTGGCACCGTCGAAACCATGAACCGGGCGCTGCTGACCGATTACCGGGATTTCACTTCCGCCGGGAACCAGTCCGCCCCGTTTCCGCCCGCGCTGCAGGTGGAACGGCGCAAATTCATGCAGTCCGCCATCAGCTCGCTTCTGCGGGAGGGGCGGGCACTGATCCGGACCACCGATCCGGAGGCGCGGACGACGGTTCAGCTCCACTCGGAGTACTCCCTCTTCTCGAACTGGCACGGATTCGACTTCTATGAACTGCATCAGAACACCGACATGGTGAACGCCGGCACCAACGGCTTCTGCCTGTATGACGTCGGCGTCTCCGACCGGCCGCCCCGATCGTTCGTCGACGCGCAGGACGTCAACGCACTGCATATCTTCAACTCCCGCCTCTGCCTGGCTGTCGCCGACGGCAAACCGATCGTGGATCAGGAGATGTACGCGGGGCCGGACTACCAGTCGCTCTACACGCGGATCTGGACCGACGTCACCCGGGGGGCCAACGTGGTATTTCCGTTCAGCTTCACCGGCTCCACCGGCACGAAGGCCGATGCGAAGAAGGCGATGTATCAACTCCTGAACGGTTTCGCCTTCGCACCGGAAGATCTGCGGGCGGTTCCCGACGCACGGGACGCCATCGCCGGAGTCGCCGACTTCATCCTGCCCCGGAAAAACCGGGAGAAGGCGGCCGTAGCCCTCGTCGCCTCCACCCCGACCATGCGCTGGAACTACGCGACCAATAACGACATGCAGACTCCGGTCCGCGGTGCGTTCAGCTCCGGCGCGCTCGCTTACGGCCATTACGCGTTCGACGCGATCTTCGAAGAGCAGTTCAAAGAGCGTCTCGGCCGCTACAGGGCGGTCGTCGCCGACGGCGTGAAGGTGATCTATCCGGCGAGCAACGCCCTGCTCAGGAAATACGTAGCCGCCGGCGGCGTACTGATCGCCTACAACGCCTTCCTCCAGCGCGACGAACACGGCAAACCGTTCGCGGAACCTCTCTTCGACTTCAAGCAGCACCCGGGCGACGAGCCGGTCGGACGACTCTTCCGCCTGAAAGGGAAAGCCCGCCCTGTGGCCGACATCCGCCGGAGCCGCGACTGGGAGACGGTGGATTCGGTGGACGGGAAACCGGTGATCCTCCGCCGGAAACTGGGGAAAGGCACCCTGTACGCGATCGTCGGCGACCTGCCGCAGTACAGCCTCGCCACGGTCTATCGGGAGCTGCTGGAACGGCACGGCATCGCCCGGCAGGCGGAAATCCAGCTGACGGAAAATGATAACACGCCCCCCAATGTGGAGCTTTACAAATTCCGCCACAACGGCATGACCGCATTTTATCTCATGAACGGTGACCGCTATCCGAAGCTGATCCGCCTCCGCGCGTCCGAGCTCGCCGGAACGGAATTTCTGGCGGATGCCCTGAACCAAAAGCGGCTCACGGTGATCGACGGCGCCGCAACGCTCCTGCTCAAGGCGCACACGCCGACCCTGCTCGTGGCCGGAAGCGCGGACGCGCTCAACGGACGGTTCGGCACGCTCGCCGAACAGACGCTTCCGGAGATGGAGAAAGAGTATGCCGAACTGCGTCGCAAGCTGGAACTCTCCGGCCAGAGAGTGACTCCGGGACGCTGCCTGAATCTGCAGAAGTACGCCAATTCCGGCTTCGACAACCAGCAGGGCTACACCAATGAAATCGCCTGGTTCGACCGGAAAAGCCGCTATTTCGAGGGGATTCCGTGGGGCGTCAACGCCTTCAACGGCGTCGAGTGCGACATCATCCGCTTCGACTACAATGAGAACCGGACCTGTCTCGCCTTCCGGGGGAAGCATTTCCCGAACGGACTCCGCCGGGTCGACCGGATTCCGGTCAACGCCAACCTCTCCGGAATCAGCTTCTTCCACGCGGTGACCTTCGGGAAATCGGGGGAAAAGGTGCTGACCAGCCGCATCCACTACCGCGACGGTTCGCATCAGGATATCCCGTTCATCACCGGCAGGAACATCGGCGACTGGAACACAGCGGCCAATCCGCCGGAACTCCGCGCTCTGATCGCCTACGAAGACGGCGGAAAATGCTTCTTCCGCTGGAGCTGGAACAATCCGAAACCGGACCTCGAAGTGACCGGAATCAGCCTCATCGGCGCCGACGCTGCGGAAGCGACCCCGATCGTGCTCGGCATCACCGTCCACGAGGCGCCGGAGCGGCGGAACATGGTCTCGATTCCGCTCCGCGACTGGAAACTTCAGGCGGTCCCGACCTCCGGCAGCAACACCCACTTCCGGAAACTGGAAGACGGATTCGAAGCGCAGAACTATCGGGTCGAATTAGCCGCTCCAGCCGGAAAGGCGGTCAAGCTGACGCCGGAAGCCTACCGGACCGCCGTGCTGAAATACTCCTACAACAACAAGCCGGACCAGTGGGGCTTCTCCCATCCGCTGCAGGCCGCCTACGCCCGGGTGACGGGGCGGGACGGCGACGGAAAACCCTTCGACTGCGGATTCACCGGCAGCTATTACGGCTGGGAGGTCTGCCGTTCGCACCATCTCGACAGCGATCCGGAAACCTGGCAGGAGATCCGGATTCCACTGACCGCAATCTACGCCCAGTATCCGGCAAAGAGATTGAGCGAGATTTCGAGAGTCCTGCTCGAACCGAACAACAAGAACGCCAGTCCGGCGCTGGTCCGCGACATCTGCATTGAATACGAGGCGGGGCAGTAGTTTCCCCGGGGAGCGGGTGACGGAAAGAGGCCGGTGGAAGCGGAGACGCAACCGGCCGACTCCCCCCCACCACGGTGGAAATCCGGAACGGTTGATGCTATGTTATGTAAAAAGCATCATCGAACCCGGATTTACAACACCATGGATTTCATCAGAATCACCAGCGCCCAGAACGATTCGATCAAGCACGTCATCAAACTGCGAGACCGGAGGCCGCGCGAGAAGGAACAGCTCACCGTGCTGGAAGGATATCGGGAACTCACCCGCGCCAGAGAATACGGCATGGAGCTGGTGGAGTGTTTTTTCTCGCCGGAACATTTTCTCGGTTCCAACGAATATCCGCTGCTGGAGACGCTGGCGTCGGAGGGGGTCCGGGTGGTACAGGTGGCGCCGTTCCTGCTGGAGAAGATGGCCTATCGCGAACGGCCGGAAGGATTGATCGCCATTGCGAAGATGAAGCGTCACACGCTGGCCGACCTGCCGCTGCGCCCGAACGGGCTCTATCTGGTGGCGGAAGCGGTGGAGAAGCCGGGCAATCTCGGGTCGATGCTCCGCAGTGCCGATGCCGCCGGAGTGGACGGCTTCATCATCTGCAACAAATGCACCGATCTCTACAATCCGAATGTGATCCGCGCCAGCACCGGAGCTCTCTTCTCCGTGCCGCTGGCGGAGGCGGAAAACCAGGAGGCCTACGACTGGCTGAAGCGGAACGGCATCCGGACTCTGGCCGCGACGCCCCATACCGACACGATCTACACCGATGTCGACATGACGCAGTCGGTCGCGATCGTGGTGGGGACTGAGCAGACCGGGTTGACCGAGCTGTGGATGAATCACTCCGACCTGCCGGTCCGGATTCCGATGCTGGGGAAGATCGATTCGCTGAACGTCGCCACCGCCACCACGATTCTGCTCTACGAAGCCGCCCGGCAGCGCAACTGGAAGCGGTGATCGTTTCCAGCCGCAGCCGAAAACTGAGGCGAAAAAGGGGTTGTCGCATCCCTTATGAGATTTTGCAGCAGCCCCTTTCGCGCATCCAGCTTTTACATAATCGAATTTACATATAAAACGAGCAATAAAGACCGGAAATTGGGTGACGGAGCTGAAATCCATCGTGCGACCTCCGGAGAGAAAAATGGGGTGTTGAGAACAGAAAATGTTTCTCCTCAGTCCGCTTTTTCTCCGTGACTTCCGTTTCGCGTATTTCCCTTCCGGAAAAGAAAATCCGTGAATTTTTATGGAGCCTGCTTGAATATTAACGCTTTTGTGTTCATGTTAAATTGCTGCGAGAGGAATGCCAGATTCCCCTGTGGGATTCGTAGAAGTCCTTTCCAGATTTCGATCGAGACTGCAGGAAAAGGCCTCTTGCCCGGGCGGAAGAAGTGCTTGATTGTTATATGAATTCAGAAACGAAATGCAGCTCTATCATATCTATCTGAAAACTTATAAACGGCAAATGAGTTTTGCTCCGCCGGTCAATTCTGTTGCCTGGGTGGAGTGCGAATCTCTGCCGCAGCAGAAAACAGACTGGTTGGAATTTACCTACCGCATGAGCATGGAGAAGGCCCGGATCAAGACGAGACTTAACGGGAAAAATCTGGAGCTTTCTTCTCCGCATCTGCTGATCAAGCGTCCCGGAGATATAATAGAACATCCTGAACCGGTGGTTCTGGAATCTTTCTGGATCAGCTATCCTAAAGAAGCCATGGGGATTTTCCAGCAAGCGGGAGTTCCTGAAAATTTATCGGGTTGTGAGTTGTGCATCACTCCGAATTTTTCGTCGATCCTGCGTGAGATCCATCAGACGGCCCGACATGCCATGGAGTCCGGCATGTGTGAACAACTGGATATGCTCTGTTTTCATTTGATTCAGGAAACAATGATGAATCTCCGGAAGAAACGGGAAGTTCGGGAAAATTCCCCGGTGGAGAAAATCGCGGCATACTTCAGAAACAACTTTGCCGCCCGGACCGATCTGGAACAGCTGCTTGCCGCACATGGAATTTCCCGCAGGAGCTTTTTCCGGCACTGGAAAGAGCGTTATCCTATGACGCCGGCTCAATATATTATTCATTTGAAACTGAACGAGGCCTGCAGGCTTCTGGCGGAAACGGAAAAAACTCTTGCGGAAATAACGTTTGTTCTGAATTTTCAGAGTACCTCCTATTTCTGTCATTTATTCCATCGGAAACTGGGAATAACTCCGCTGGAATTCCGAAAAAAGAACCGTTTTACGTCCTTTATGGAGATCTCTTCTTCTGAACATTGTTCAAAAACTCGCCTCAAATGATGATTATGACATTGTTGTTCGGCAGATTGAAAATTTTGAGGCGTATGTATTCAAGAGCTCTGTATCCGCCCATCGAAGCATTGGCCGTTTGTTACTGAATCCCTCCATGGCGGCATTGGTCACACTTCCGAAATGTCGGAATTCTAGAATTCCATCCCAATGCTGCAATATGATCTTTGCTGTTTTGTGCAGTTGATCGGATTGGATTTACTGTGCGGTCTTTTCCTGCCGAAGCAATGCGCATTCTGTATAAGAAGCATTTGGCGCAACGGTGAAATACTTCGCAAAACTTCTTTCAGCATATGAATATCAGCCAATCCCTGAGAAAAATGTTTGATCTTAGAGCGATATGAACTTGCTGCTGAATTCAAATCTTCTTTATTTCGCAATAGTGTGAAGTGTTGATTTGTCAAAACGTTACGTTCTTCCGAATCCAGTTTCGCTGCAATTCTTCTGCTGACGAAATCCCGTTTTTCACTCATCTGTTTGATGGTGTGAAAACGGTCGAAAACAATCTGTGCGGACGGAAGATGTTCTTTTGGCCAGTGGATGAAGGCTGTTCCCTCATCTACGGCAATCACTTCAATTTCAGCTTTTGATTTTTGCAGAATGATTTTGACCTGTTTGAGTTTGATCTGTTTGAACTTGCGTTTCAGATAATGTTTTTCATCGGCGTTGATGATAAGCCAATTAAGATGGAAATAATTGCTGAGCACATGAATTATCATCTCCGGATGAAGTTCTATAATTCTTCATTCCAACACTTTGAAGATTCTGAATTCATGAAGAGAAGAAAACGGCGGTTCCTCTACAGAAAGATGCTGACAACGAAAGCGGTAAATACGGAGAAATCCCACTTCGAAATAAACAGCCATGCTTCCATTGCGATGCTCCGTGAGAACATCTGGGACAACGAAATTTTTCTCGTGCCAGGCGCTGAATTACTTTCCTTTCACAATATTGAAAAGAATGGTGTTGAAATCCAATGATTCCCTGGGGATGTATGCAAGACTAGTCGACATTGAGGTCCTCCTGCTTGAGGCTCCTACTAGAACATCGAGCCTGATGTGGCTGTTGCTTCTTTTTCTCAAGGCTGTTCGAAAACCTTTTTCGGAAACCATCAATTTTCCTATTCAGGCCGGTTTCTGAATCTGTCAAGTTTCAAACAGATTAAAGTGGATTCTTGCGACTGATTATTCTGGATTATTACTTGATTACTATGGAGTTACAGATATTCCACTCCCCGTTTTTACACAAGAGAAGAGAAATATGAAAGTGGCATGAAAACGATATTATTTTGGCACAAAAGAGATTGCTTTCAATCTTGAATTACTCTATATTAGCTCAGAAAATAGATCATGGAGGAGGTGTGTTCATGGGAATCCAAAAAGAAGGGAAACGATTTTTACTCAATCCAGAAGGCAGTTCCTATCTTCTGGAGATTTCTGAGGACGGTCTGCCGGTGAATCTTCACTGGGGAGGAAAAATCGGAGCGCTCTCCGATCTTGCGGATTCTGACAGCGTTCGCAATTTTCTCCACCGATCCGGACAGCGGGCGCGTGTCGTGCGGCAGGAATATCCAGGATGGCACGGTGCTCTGTTCACTGAGCCGGCTCTGAAAGTCTCCACCGTGGACGGGAGCATACGGAACTGCGAGCCTCTGTTCCAATATGCGGAAATTGCTTCTGAAGAAGGAAGCGAGATTCTGGAACTTCATCTTTCGGACCCTCTGCAGGAGCTCGACGTAACTCTGGTTTACCGGGTCTGGTATGACAGCCCTCTGATGGAACGTTGGGCGGTTATCCGGAATCAAGGGAACCAGGTCCGCCGGCTGGAAAGTGTGATGTCGGCATGTTTTCAGCTTCCCCAGCTTCCCCGCACCTACCGTCTGACGCATCTTGCCGGACGATGGGGACGGGAAGGCATGATTGACCGGATCCCGGTCTCTCAGACAAAGACGGTCCTGGAAAGCCGCAGCGGACTCTCCGGCTCCAACGCAATGCCTTTCTTCGCACTTGACCAGGGCGATGCCTCCGAAGATGCCGGAGATGTCTGGTTCGGCACACTTCACTGGAGCGGGAACTGGAAAATCACCGTGGAGCAGGATGGATATGGCGATACCAGTGTCTGCGGCGGAATCCATGACTTCGATTTCTCATGGGATCTGCGGCCCGGCGAAGAATTCAAGACCCCGGTCTTCTCATTCGGATTTGTCCACGGCGGTTTCGGGGAAATGACAAACGTCATGCATCGGCATTACCGCAGCCATCTTGAAGTTCCCGCGTTCCGGAACCGGTGTCAGCCGCTGATCTTTAATACCTATGCGGCATTCGGTTCCGGAGAGGAAATGAAGGAAGCCAATGTCCGGGAACAGCTCGAAACCGCGGCTCGTCTCGGATGCGAACTGTTTATCCTGGACGCCGGCTGGCAGCAGGCAATCGGAGACTGGACCCCTCATCGGGAAAAATTCTCGAATGGACTGCGTCCCCTGGCGGATCGGGCACACTCGCTCGGGATGAAATTTGGAATCTGGGCAGAACTGGAATCCGCTGATCTTGACAGCGAACTCTGCCGGAGGCATCCCGAGTGGATCATGACATTCCCCGGACAGGGATTCCGCAGAGAACTGGCTGAAAACTCCAATCGGGCTCTGCTGAATTTTGCTATCCCGGAAGTCATGGAAAACATGTGGGAAGCCATCGACAGGCAAATTACGGAAAATGCGCTGGACTACTTCAAAATAGACATGAACCGCTGTTTTTCCATGCCGGGCTGGGAGAATCATCCAGCATCCGGAAGCCGTTCCATCTGGGTCCGATATGTGGAAAATATCTATGAACTTTTTGCAAGACTTCGAAAAAAACATCCGGAACTGATACTGGAGAACTGCGCCTGCGGAAACGGACGAGCCGACTGGGGAATGCAACGTTTCTTCCAGAGAAACAACCGGAGCGACAATCAGGATCCTCTGGATGAGTTGAAGCTGCATGAGGGCTTTTCCTATCTTCATCTGCCAAAATTTGCGGGAGGGGGCTGTCACATCAGCTGCAGTGGCGAACACATTAACCGCCGGGCGGTTCCCCTGCAGTTCCAGGCGTTTGTTGGAATGCTCGGATCTCTGGCGGTCGGCCGCAGACTTTCCGAATGTTCGAAAACGGAGCTTGAGAAACTCAAGGCGTATGGCGAGCTGTTTAAAAAACTGCGCCCTGTTATTCATAATGGGGATTTCTATCGGATTGCGTCTCATTTTGAACATCCGTATGCGGTCTACGAATATGTTCTTCCGGATGCGTCTGAGGCCGTGGTGTTCTTTTTCGGGCATGCTCTTCAGTTTTCTGGAAGACTTCCTCTCTTCCGTCTTCGCGGACTTGATCCGCGAGGTCACTATGAGCTGGAATCCTACGGAAAACCGGAAGGAGATGATGAAAAATACGGAAAGCCTTTGTACGATGTGGAAGAAGATTTGAATGGCAACAGTTCCGGTGCCGGACTGATGTCCATCGGCATCCGGCCGTTCCTGACCGGTGATTTTGCCTCAAGAATCGTTCACATAAAAAGAAAGGAGACGGTATGAAAAAATTTACTCTAATCGAACTTCTTATCACGATTGCGATCATCGCCATTCTTGCAAGTCTTCTTCTCCCCTCGCTTAATCAGGCAAGGAAGAGGGCGCAGCAGATCGGTTGTGTTTCCAATCTGAAACAGATCGGTATTTTGTGGCAATGCTATTTTTCTTTAAGTCATGATTTTCTCCCGCCGACCAACGGAAGTACTCCCTATCTTCGCTGGCAGGATTATCTCTATGTTATGAGTACGCCGGGAGCGCGCTATCAGGCGAAAAGCTACTGTACCGGACGGACGGAAGATGGAGATTTGCGCCCACGTGGAATTTTCGCGTGCCCGGCGCAGTGGGAGTTCGGAGAATTGCATTATGCGGTCAACAACTATATCACCTATCTTCCGAGTCGAAATGTCAAACGAGTGAAAACGCCTTCCCGTCGTTATTTTATCTTGGAACATAACTATTCATCGGGAGGCTCAGCAACCAACTGGTACGTTGTGTATGACAGGATTGATTTTATCCGGCATGGCGGCATATCCAATATTCTTTTCCTGGCCGGGAATGTCGGAAGTTTCCACAGAGGAAGCATTTCCTCTGTAATGAACAATTATGAATGGGGTTATAATCATGACAACTAAGCAGTTTACGATCCCGGCTCTGGCGCTCTTCTCCTGTGCGGTGACCGCGGCAGACAAACCGCTCTTTCCGGAATATGCGACCATTCCATTGGGACACCGTTTCCCGAAATATGGCACGCTGACGACAGATCATTGTGGAAATCTTCTGGTCAACGGGAAAAAGCGTTTTTTAATTGGAACTCAGGTGGGGCTTCAAAGAATTTCCGCCGATCTCATGCCGTCCATCGGATACCCGCCGGAATTCCGGTGGCTGTATGAAGAGCCCCTGACCTATGAAAATGCTCAACGGATTGGTCTCGACGCAGTTTATATCTTTACTCCGGACTGGTGGATTCAGGAACGGATCCCTTCGTTCAAACCGGAGATGATGAACAACCGGAACAACCGGAAGATGATTCGCCAGATTCTGGAAAGCGGTCTGCCGATTCTTGTCGACTACACCTGCTTCCCGTGGCGTCACGGGAGGCTCATTCGGCCGGAATACCGTCGGAATTTTCCTCCGGAAATCTTCAATGAATTCCATACCGGAAACGGCAATCACTGGGTTCCCTACAATATCTTCCATCGGGAGGCGCGGGATCTCTACAGGCATTACTGGCAGGCGGGCGCAAAGCTGATGAAGCAGTACAAAGCAAATACATTCATCTATGAGTTGTTCAATGAGCCCGCCTACAATGATCCGTCGGCCTACAACCGAAAGCTCTTTTCAGGCTATCTGGAAAGAAAATACAGAACGCCGGAAAAAATGAACCGCAGATGGCGGACGTCTTACCGTTCGTTTGAAGAGGCGTCAATGGTGCCGAACTTTTCCCGTGTTCCGCCTCTCTCCGTCGACTGGGGAAAATTCCTTGAGGAAGGTTTTACGGAACTGGCAAAGCTGGGCTGTCGTTCCATCCGGGAGATTGATCCTGGGGCAAAATTCTCATTCCAGATTCTCGGATTCAACAATTACCGGAACGTTTCCGCCTCCAATGTCAATATCTGGGAGATCAGCAAGTTCATGGATGTGATCTCCACATCGACAACGGGAGGATTGTATATTGAAAGTGCACAGTCTGCACCACCACCTGTTTCACTCGAATCGCCCTCCAATCCAACCTCCATCAGCGAAGGAATCCTTGAGCGGCATTTCTATCGGAATTGCGCAAGGGGAAAAGCGATCATCAATCCGGAAGCCTACAGTTCCAACAATCCGGATGTGTTGCGGGGGAAAATCTGGATAGATATGCTTCGGGGTAGTTCCATGATCAGTCTTTTCGATTGGTCGAAACGGGGATGGGAATATGAATTCGACCTGAAAAAAGCACAGGAAAACGCAGAAAAATTTACATATTCCATGCTCAATCCGTTTGCTGTCCCGACGCAGATCCTTGCTGAAATCCGGAAAATCCGCCGGGAGATCAGCCAGTACGGAGAGTTTTTCATTCCACGGGAGCTTCGTCCGAAAGCTGAAATTGCCCTGCTGATCTCATATCCAACAGAGCGTTATACGGCTGCTTCCGGGAAAATCTTTAAAAATGAACTCCTTCATTATGCCGCGGCATTGGAGTTTTCCCACTATTCCATCGATGTTCTTATGGAGGAGCAGCTTGCCGACGGAGTTCCGGCTCCGTATCGCGCCGTCATCGCTGTTGGAGTTGAGAACACTCTTCCGGAAACTAATTCCGCTTTGAAGCGTTTTGCCGGGAATGGCGGAGTCGTGATCGGAGCCAGAGGTCTCTTGGACTCTGACGAATATGGAAACCAGGTCAGGAATCCTCTGTTTTCCGGCCTGAAATTGCTCCCTCTGAAACAACCACAGATCGCGGAACTGAAACTGCGGATGCCTCTTCGGAAGGGGCTTGAAGGGAACATCCAGGCACGTTTAGATTTTGAAATCCACCCAGACGAGTCGTGGAGAGTTCTCGGGTCCATTAATTCCCAACCGCAGATCCTCCGGAAGAAGAATGTGTATTTTATCGGGCCTTTCCTTCAAGAATATGCGATTGCGGGTGTTCTCGGCAGTATTCTGGAAGCGCAACGGATTCTGCCCGAACTGAATCTTTATCGGGTCCCGGCGGGGGATATGGCAGTAAATATTGAAGCGCATTGCGCAGAAAAAGATGGCCTGCGCATGGTGTTCCTCCAAAATTTCGACGCTTATCCCAAACGGACGGAAATGGAGTTGACAGATGGAATTTCTGCTGTGACTCTGCCCGGCCGGAAACGTCTTCCGCTGAACAATGGACGGGCCCGCTTCCTTCTGGGCGCCTGCGGCGGAGAGATTCTGGCCCTCGGCAAACTCGCCGCCATTGAACAGAAATTCGGAAAAACGATGGAGGAAACACTGGAATCGCTCGACAGGCAGTTCAATGCTCTTGAAAAGATTCACAAAAAAGAGCGGGAAGCCGCCCGGTCCGCGGAAACCTTTTCTCCGGATCCTGCGGCAACGTATCCACTTGATTTACGCAAGTTCTGCAATTCCTCTTTTATCGATGATCGGTCCGGAGACGGAGAGGGCGGATGGACCGACCAGGGACGGGAAAATTCTCTTGACGGCGTTCCATGGGGGCTCCAGGTTTTAAAGGGGGTTCCCTGTGAAATCATCCGTCCGGACAGCAATGACGATAAAAGCTGCATCATTCTGAATTCCACTTCGTCCCGACGGGTGTTGCCGAAAGAGGTGAAAGGGATTCCGGTCAATGAAAAAGTTCTCAATCTCTATTTCTTCCATACGGGAGCGTTCGGGAAGAGCGAACAGAAAATCATGACCTATCGGATTAATTATGCGGATGGTTCCACTCTGGACATTCCGGTCCGGAACGGGAGCGAAATCGAAGACTGGTGGACCATGCTGACCCGGGCCCGCAAAATGAGCCGCTTCATCGCTTGGAAAAATATGCAAGGCCGTGGTTTTTATGTCTGGCAATGGACGAATCCCCATCCGGAACGTTTGATTGCCTCTCTGGATATTCGATCGGAAAATGCCGCTCCGATTCCGATTGTCATCGGCATCACATGTGAAAAATATGCAGGGAAAAAGACCATTCCCCTGACAGAAATTCAATGCCGCGCTTTCGGGAAATGCCGGGTGGAGAAGGATAATGGAATCTTCCGGATTCGTATTTCTTCTGAAACAGGCGGATGGGCGGGAATCTTGCTGGAGGCGCCCGGCATCGACTGGCGGGATCTGCCTTCGGATACGCAAATCCGATTCAAGGTCAACGGCGCATTCGATTCATTCGGAAACCGCCGGGGAGGGCAGAATATCCAGCTGAAACTCGACCGCCGTTTCAAATTGCCGTCGGTGGATTCGGATCCGGAAACGTTTGAAACCGTATCGGTTCCTCTTCGCGAGCTGTTGTCTCCTGAAAAAAAAGGAGAACATCTCCTGCTGCAGTTCGTTGGATCCGGAAAGGATGCCGGAGTGGAGGTCCGGGATTTCGAGCTTGAATATCGGTCGGAGCCGTAAAAAGGGAACAGCACTCCGTCTGGCACATACAGAGTCTCTCCTCTTCTCGGAAAAACATTCCGGCGGCGTGCGATATCCGGCCGGATCCGCATTGGATTTCCCGGAGAAAATAATCCGTCTGCCGGAAATTGGACGTATAAGGCAAAGGAAAGGGCTGTCGCATCCCTTATGAGGTTTTGCAACAGCCTCCCTTTTTCGCTGACCTTGGGCTTACTTCACTTCGAAGAGCTTCACTCCGGAGATCTCCACCGTGCTGCCCGGCTGCGCCAGGCCGAAGGCGAGCATCGGAACGCGGTAGTGGCCGGAGAGTTCTTCGGCGGTGGAGAAATTGATCGCCGCTACGGTGGGCACCCCCTCCTTCAACTGAATGGTTTTGCCGCGAAGGCTGGTCCACGGATTCCGGTTGAGGGAGACGTTCATGGCGATTTTCAGGTCGGCGCTGGATTTGAGCGTCACCTCGACCCGGTACTTCACGCCCGCCTTAAACCCCTTTTCGTAGGGAACGATGAACTGCGCATTGTACAGGTTCGGCTTTTTGGACGCATCCGCCTTGAACTCGATTTTCACGACGCCGTCTTTGACCGTCGTCGCCGCCGTCAGCTCCTTGACCTTCCAGAACCGGAAGTTTTTCTGATCCGGCTGGAACACCGTCTCTTCCAGCAACGTTTCCGTTGCGGTTCCCGCGAACGCGACACAGGCGCAGAGTGCGAGAACAGTCAGTATCTTTTTCATCTTGACAATACTCCTTTATCTTCTCCGTCCGACCCGCTGTCGGACAGGTGTATAACATACCACCGCAAAGACTACTTGTCAAATAATAGCATAATCTCGAAAGGAGTCCGTCCGACATCCAACGGCTCTCCCGACGCCCCCCGTTCCGCCTGTTTTTGAAAATTCCCTTTCCTAGGTCGAACCGGTTCCACGCCCTTCCGTCCCGCTGAAACATCTTCCGGGCCGGACATGCGGCCCCAAAAAAACCTCCACCCCGGAACGGATCCGGAGCGGAGGTTCGTTACGTTGCACTCAAACTACTGATTGAGGAAGAACTGGAATCCCGGATAGGCCTCCATGCCGTGTTCGCCGAGGTCGAGACCGCGCAGCTCCTCTTCCGCGCTCACCCGGATGCCCATCGTCTTCCGGATCACCCAGAAGATCAGCAAGGCGCACGGGAACGCCACCACACCGACCGAGACCACGCCGATCAACTGACTCAGGAAGGTGTATCCGCAACCCGGCAGCGCGAAGATGCCGACCGCCAGAGTTCCCCAGATTCCGTTGACCAGGTGAACCGACAACGCACCGACCGGGTCGTCGAGCCGCAGCCGGTCGAAGATCAGCACCGAAGGAACCACGATCACACCGCCGACCAGACCGATGAGGATCGAGGAGAGCGGACTCACGCAGTCGGCACCGGCGGTGATCGCCACCAGACCGGCCAGACAGCCGTTGAGCGTCATCGAGTGATCCGGCTTGCGCAGGCAGATCATGCTCATGATCATCGCCCCGACAATTCCGGCGCAGGCGCCGAACATCGTCGTGCAGAGAACGAAGGAGATTTTGGTCGGATCAGCACTCAGCACCGAACCGCCGTTGAATCCGAACCAGCCGAGCCACAGGCAGAAGACGCCGATCGTCGCCAGCGGCATGCTGTGACCGGGAAGCGCAATGACGTGACTGCCGGAATACTTTCCGATCCGGGGGCCGAGCAGAATCACACCCGCGAGAGCGGCCCAGCCGCCGACACTGTGTACGAAAGTGGAACCGGCAAAGTCATGGAATCCGAGGTCGGCCAACCAGCCGCCGCCCCATCCCCAGGAACCGAGGACCGGGTAGACGAACATCACATAGATCAGCGTGAACACCAGAAACGCATTGACCTTGATCCGCTCCGCAACCGCTCCCGAAACGATGGTCGCGGCGGTCGCGGCGAACATGCCCTGAAAGAAGAAATCCGACCAGTAGGTGAATTTTCCACCGTTGTAGGCGGCGGCTTCCGCCATGACTTTCGCCGGGTCCGCAGTACCGGTCATCAGCGCCATGGTGTCGTTGCCCATGCCGAATCCGGCAAATCCGAACACCTTACCGATCAACCAATTGGCTTCGCCTGGATACATGAGAGAGAACCCGGCGACCGCGTAGGTCAGGAAGCCGATGGCCGGCACCAGTGTGTTCTTGAAGAGAATGTTCGTGCAGTTTTTGGTACGGCAGAGTCCGGATTCCACCGTGGCGAAGCCCAGATGCATCAGAAACACCAGCATGCCGCCGATCAGAATCCAGATGTTGTTGATCGTGAAGAGCGCTTCCGCGGCCTGTGAAATCGGGGCCGGGTCGGCCGCCTCCGCCGCTCCCAGGGGCAGCGCGGCGGCGAAAAGCGCCGGAACCATTGCAAACTTCCAGTAATTCATAATAAAAATCCTCCTGTTTCCGCTTAGGTTGAGTGAATGATACTATCCAATGGCATCCGGTCCGGTTTCGCCGGTACGGATCCGGATGCACTGATCCATCGGCAGAACGAAGATTTTACCATCGCCGATGTGGCCGGTCCGAGCGCCGGCGATGATACCGTCGATCGTCGGCTGGACATACTCATCGTTGACCGCGATGGCAACCCGTACCTTGCGGAGCAGATTGACTTCGCTGATGGCGCCGCGGTAGGCGGAAACGTACCCTTTCTGCTGGCCGCATCCCAGAGCGTTGCTGACCGACATCTTGAAGATGTTCCGCTTGTACAGCTCCTGCTTGACCGCATTCAATCGTTCCGGCTTGATGTAGGAAATGATCAATTTCATGTTTCACCTGCCCTTTCTTACGATGTTTGGGGAACCATGCCGATAGAAAAGCAAAAAGCGTGCCAGCCGAGGATAGTAAATTTCAAATATTTAAAAATTAAACAGTTACAGAAAATGAAGAATTGACGACACCTTTACAAAATTTACCATCCGGCCCCATCCGACGACAAAATTGTAAAATCTTTGACGGAAAATTCCCCTTTTTTTCGTCTAATACATCTTGACTTGCCTGTATCAATACACTATACTTAGAAATACAGATGTGACAGGAGAATTCCATGGCCTCGGAAAAATCGGAACAGCTGTATCAGCAGATGAAGCTGGATATCGCCGGCATGCCGCCGGATACACGCCTTCCGTCAATCCGCGCCCTGATGCGCTCCTACAGCGTAAGCCAGCTTCTGATCGACCGGACACTCGGCCGGCTGCGGGAGGAGGGAGCGTTGCGGAAACGTTTCGACGGATTGTACACCTATCTCAGCGAAGAGGCCGACTCCCAGGCGATTGCGCTCATCACCAGCAACTGGCCCTCCACGGTCCGGATGGAGCAGCAGGAGTGCCTGAAACGGCGTGCGGCACTGCGCAATCTGCGGATTCTGCCGTTCACCCATTCGTTCCGCGCCTCGTTCCGATCGATCCGGCAGCAGGAGCACCTCAAGGCGATTCTGATCTCGCCGCCGAGCCCGCTGACCGCGGAAGACATCGATCAGATTCAGAACTCCCGGATTCCGATTCTGATCATCAACCACCAGTACGGAGAGCTGAATCTCCACTCCGTTTCGCCCTCCTATTTCGAAGGCGGGATGCTGGCCGCCGAATATCTGATCCGCCAAGGGCACAGGAAGCTCGCACTGCTCTTTTCACAGCCGCATAACTGGTGCATGAACCAGCGGGCGGAAGGATTTCTGAAAACGGCGGAACTGCTGGGCGCGGAGGTCCGGCTGCTCGACGTGCGGGTGCAGAACGGAGAGACCGCCGACGAGAAGGTCTATCCGTTCCTGACGGACTTTCTGCGGCGGGAAACTCCGGAATTCACCGCGCTTGCCGCCCTCTGCGACTGCACGGCGAAGACGGCGATCTGCGCCTTCGCCGCCGCGGGCTATCGAACGCCCGACGACATCAGCGTAATCGGAACCGAGGGACTCAATGCAAGTCAATATTTTCTTCCTCCCCTGACCTGTGTCGGGGTCGATCTCGCCCACTACATGGATACGGTGCTCGACGCCGTTGAAGAACTGATCCGGAATCCGGAACAGCAGATCCGGATCACGGAGCCTCAGAAGATTTTCGAACGTGAATCGGTCAAAACAATCACCAGAAAAACAGGAGCGCGCGCATGAGAAGAGACGAAAGTACGAAAATCAGAAAAGCTTCATTTACGTTGATCGAACTCCTTATCGTTATCGCAATCATCGCCATCCTCGTGGCCATGCTGCTCCCGGCGTTGAGCAAGGCGCGGGTCACCGCCGTCCGGAGCTCCTGCGCCGGGGTTTTGAAACAGATGTTTCTGGGGTTGAACATGTACGCTTCGGATTACCGCTGGTATCCGATCGGGTATCCGGCAGAGTATTCCGAATCTTACAACAGCCATTGGTTCGTCTTTAAAATTCTCCCCTATCTGGGAGTGAAACAACCGGTGAAGAGCTGGGACGACAGTTGCAACCTGCGGCGACATAAGGCTGTCTTCTGTCCGGCAACCGAGGTCATCGGGTCCGATACAATGTCCTATGCGATGGTCAAGTACAGCAACTGGTTTGCGGAATACAAACCATCCAACAATTTCGACTTCATTCCGGCAGCAAAAAACGGAGACGACTATTATATCGCGCCGGAAAGCCGGAGCAAGGATAAAAAATACAAACCGGCCCACACCATGTTCGTCAGCGATGCCGCCTCATATCGATCAGCGAAAGGTGGTCCCTACAGCATCGGCCCGACAAACTACAACCTCTGGAGCAGTACCAATCTTGCCGACAAGACCGACCATTTCCGGCACGGGAAAGCTGTCAACATGCTCTTTCTCGACGGGCATGTGAACACCTGGAGCCGGCGCGACGAGGCGTCCCGTGTTTCGTCAGAGGCGTTTATCTTCTATTTCAGAAACAAGTAAGCGGAGTTGTAGTAATATGAAAGAAACACTCTCTCTGCTCTTCGCCCTTTTCTGCTCCATGTTTCTTGCGGCGGAGTCGTTTCCAGAATGTTCCGACGCAAGGGAGTGGAATCTCGTTCAGGCGGATAAACGTTCTCAGAGACTGCTTCCACCGCAGAGCGGAAACGGCTTTCTTCTGGAACTGGACGAAAGCGTATTTCCTTACGCGGAACTTCAACTGAAAAAAGCGCGACGGCTTCCCGAGCTTCGTGAGGGGGAGTTCCTGCTCACCGTGACTCTGGAGAAGCCGGAAGCCATCCGTAGCTTTTCCCTGCGCCTTACCGATCGCGACAAAGAGTTTTTTCAATTTCCCCAACAGCCAGTCCGGCTGGTCAGGGGGAAGAACCGGATTCTATTCCGAATCGGGGAGAATGAGCAGAAAACGAGCTGGGGACGCAAAGGGAAAACCAACCGGAAGATCGACTATCCACTCTCTCTGGCCGGAATCACCTGCCGGGTCCGGCCCGGCTTCGGCAACCAGCGAGTCCAGATCCATTCTCTGGAACTCAATCCAGAAACGGCCCGACAGACCACGATGGAACAGCCCTTCCTGTTTTTCGACAACCGCTCCAGATTCACGCTCTCGGGTCGGAATTCCGTTCTGGAGCAGACGCCGGATGGGCTTCTGCTCCGCATGAAGGGAAAATCCGTCACTCTGAAAGAACACAAATGGTCGCTGCGCCCCTGGACCGCACCGCGCCAGATCGTATTTCATGGCAAGGTGCGGAAGGGAAGCGGCACTCTTCGCCTCGACTGCATCGCCGGCAAAAAAAAATCGATCCGTCTCGGAACCACGTTCTCCCCGGACAGCGATACGCTCACACTGAACATCACCGGAGAAAATTCCGAAATCAGATTCCAGAAGCTGACCATCCTCTCGGAAACCCCGGAGACGGAAATCCTCTTCCGCTCGGCCGTCATCCGTTCGGCGGCAACCGCGGCCGAAGCGATCCGCTTCGACGTGGAAACCGGCAATGAACTTCACATTCTCAAAGAAGGAGAAGAAAAGAAACTCGCGTTCCGCTGTACCAACACCTCACCGTTGAAACTCTCCGGCAGAGGGAACCTGATTCTCCGCGATTTCTTCGGGAAAGAGCTCAGAAAAGAGTTCTCCTTTTCCCTGCGTCCGGGGGAGAGCAGAACCATACCGGTACAGCTGCCCCGGCTCGCCTTCGGCATCTGGCAGGCGGAAGCTCAAATCACGACGGCGAAGCCGCAATCCACCGCCACGCATCGAACGACATTCGCCTTTCTCCGTCCGGCCGGTCCGACGCCTGAACACCCCGGAGAACAGGACTTTCTGTTCGGCATCTGCACCCACACGTCACGCTGGGCTCAGCACGATCGAAAACTGGAGGCGGAAGCCGCCGGAATCTGCGGGGCCAAAATCATCCGGACCAACTCCCACTGGCACTCCATTCAGCCGCGGGAAAACGTCTGGAATTATCAGGATTTCGATGAACTGGTAAAATTGTTCGGCGAACAGGGCATTCAGCTCCAGGCGGGGTTCGGCTACGGCGCCCGATGGGCCGCGCCGGAATCTACCCGCAACAGCAGGAAATGGACCGACTGGCACCGTGCCATGCCCAATCTCGACGCGTGGCGGAAGTATGTCTCGACCACCGCCGCACGCTACCGGGAAAGTATCCGGTACTGGGAGGTGTGGAACGAACCGGATCTCTACAGCTTCGCCCATTTCGGTGCCGAAGATTACGCAAAGCTCCTGAAATCAGCCTGGGAAGAGGTGAAGAAGGTCAATCCCCGGGCGATCGTCATGAACGGCGGCTTCGCCTCGGTCCGCCCCATGGGCAACCCGAAGAAAGACAACGTGCAGTTCCAGAAGGAGATTCTGCGGAACTGCCGGGGGTATTACGACCTGCATGCCCACCATGAACACAGCAATTTCCCGGTCTATGCATCCGTGATCGATTCTCTCCTGCTGCCGATGCGCAAAGAGACCGGCGCCGACGCGGTTCCGTGGTACGCGAATGAAACGGCAATCTCCTCCGCCAGCAGCGGCGAGAACATGCAGGCGCTGACACTGTTCAAGAAACTCATCTTCTCGTGGAGCCGCGGAGCCGTCGGCTACACCTGGTACGATCTGCGCAACGACGGATGCGATCCCTACAACGCCGAACACCATTACGGCATGATGACACTGGATTTTCATCCCAAACCGATCTATCCGGTCTACAATGCGCTCGCCGCCGTTTACGGGAAAGCCCGTTTCGTGGAACAGCGGCAGATCGGCCGGGATCTTTATCTGTTCCTCTTCCGTCGCGGAAAGGATCTGCTCGCCGCCGCCTGGAATGAACAGAACAACCCCGCGAACCTGCCGTTCATTTTCCAGACAGATGCGCAAGCCGCCGAACAGATCGACATCATGGGAAATTCAGCGCCTATCAAACTCAGCGACGGCACCGGAATTTTTACCGTCGGGGCAATCCCTGCAACTCTGCGACTGAAAGGCGCCACCCGGGTTGCATTTCCCGGCGCCGTGGTGGAGGCCTCCGCCCCCCAGGCGGCGATCCGGGGGAAAACCGTTCCGCTTGCATTGAAGTTGCGAAACCCGCTGAAACAAGCTCTGAATTTCCAGTTTGAACTGATGCCGTCTCCTCTGTTCCGCTCGGAAAAGAGACGATTCCAATGCCAACTGGCGGGGGAGTCGGAGCAGACGATCACCCACAAACTTATCATTTCGCCGGAGCTGCCCGGCGACTTTCAGCGGAAATTTTACATCCGCCTCCGTTTCGCCATTCCGACACTGAAGAGCACCGGCACGATCGATCTGCCGTTCCAACAAGCCATTCACATCCCGGCCGACTCCCGCCGGAAAGGTGCGGATTTTGTGCTCGATCAGCCCTCGCAGACCTTCTCGTTCTGGGAGGGGCAACCGTCAAAAGCCCATCTGCTCTGGCAGGGGAAGCAGGACCTCTCCGCCGAAATCTTCCTCAAGCTGAAGGAAAAATCATTGCAACTCACCATCGACGTCCGGGACGATCTCCATTGCCAGCCGGAATCCGGCCGGTTCGTCTGGCGAGGTGACAACATTCAGTTCTCCCTCACCCTGCCCGATCAGGCCGGATCGTGGGAGATCGGTCTGACCCGTTTGAAGTCCGGCGACAATGAGACGTTTGTCTGGCACACTCCGGCCGGTTTCGATGCGGAAAAATGCGCCTCGGAGATTCTTCTGCACACCGAACGCAAGGGGGACCACACCATCTATCAGGCGGAAATTCCACTTGCCACCCTGCGCACCGCCCCGGCGACCATGAGGCGGGGAGTCCGCTTCAATCTGCTCATCAACGACAACGACGGAGAGTGCAGAAAGGGTGGCCTCCAGATTGTTCCGCAGTTGAAAAATGCGGAACGGCACCCGCTCGTCGTATTTGAATGAGTTCCGTCAGGCGCTCCCCTGCCGTCAGCCCGGACATGAGCTGACGGCTTTTTTTCGTTCCGCGCGGGGGAAATATGGAATTTTACCTTTTTTTCCGTTCTCCGCTTGACAAATCGATCCTGCCGTGGCATAATATATACGTATAAACGAGGATGAAATGACACAGAAAGAGATAGCGAAGCAGCTGAATATCTCGCAGGCGACCGTTTCGATGGCGCTGAAGGGATCCGAACGGATCTCGCCGGCTGTGCGCGAGGCGGTACGCCGACTGGCCGCCGACATCGGATACCGCCCCAATCCGGCCGGGCAGATGCTCCGGCTCGGGCGGAGCAACGTGATCGGCGCGGTTTTCCCATCATTGACCAACAGCTACTACGCCGAACTGTTCCAGGAACTCCAGTGCGGCCTCGAGCCTCACGGCTACCTGCTCCACTTCATCCCGGCAGGCAGCCATGCGGAAGCCGCATCGGCCGCCGCCTCGCTTCAGAGCATGCGGGTAGCCGGGGTCGTGGCACTCGGCATGTTCGCCGAACAGCTTCTGCCGCTCCGGGATGACGGAATCGCACTCGTGTTTTACGGCGGGGAGCAACTGATCAGCGAACAGGTCAGTCAGGTTCTCCCCGACCGGTTCGGCGCCGGTCGGGAACTCACCGATTTTCTGATCCGCCGGGGGCGGAAACATATCGCCTTTCTCGGCGCACAGGGCAAGGAAGAACAACGGTATCGCGGCTATTGCGCGGCCCTCGCCGCCGCCGGAATGGAGGCGCGGCCGATGCCGGTTCCTCCCGCCTGCGACCTCCTCACCGCCGGTTACGAGGGAATGCGGCAGCTGCTGCTCCGTCACCCCGACACCGACGGGGTTTTCGCCCACAATGACGATATGGCCATCGGCGCACTGCGGGCGGCGGCGGAAGCCGGAATCCAGGTGCCGGAAGCGCTCTCCCTCGCCGGATTCGACAACATTACCGCCGGCCGCTACACCTCCCCCGCCCTCACTTCCGTCGAGCAGCCGCGCGGCGAAATCGCCCGGCTGCTGGTGGAAGAGCTCTGTGCCGTGCTCCGTGATTTTCACCATGCACGTTTTGTTTCCGTGCCATGCCGCTTGACGATCCGGGAGTCCGCATAATTTTTTTCAAAATATTTATACGAATTATCAACGCAATATTCCAGGAGAAAGAAATGGAAATTCATCCGGTTTATCAATGGCGGAAGATCACGCCGGACAACGGCATCTATCTCTTCGGCTACTACGACCGCAATCCGTGGAACGAAGACCAGACCCTGCACCTGGCCCTGCGCATTCCGCAGGAAACCCGGCTGCCGCAGCCCGGAGAGACCGCGGAAATCGGCGTGATCGGCAAAGAGGGATATCGCCCGCTGGTCACCACCCGGACCTGGTGCCATCAGCAGGGGTGTATGGAGCTCTTTCTGCCGCGCCGCCCCGGCTGTTTCGTCTACAATGACTTCGATCTGCAGGAGCAAAAACCGGTTGCCCGGATCTATCAGCTCGGCAAAGGGGTGGTGGACCGCTTCGAATATCCGATTTACGCGATCTCTCCGGACGGCCGGTGGGGGGTGTCGCTGAACTTCGGCCGGATTCCGCGCCGCGGCTACAGCTACGCGGACACCCCGGTGCCGGTGGACCAGTGGCATCCGGCGGACCTCGACGGCGAAGGACTGCGCCTCATCGATCTCGACAACGGCAGTTCGAAACTGATCGTCAGCTACCGGACCATGCTCGAGCGGCATCCTTACGGATACGGCATGGAGGAGTTCTACATCTGGCTCAACCACGCGATTTTCAACTGCGACTCAACCCGGGTACTGTGGCTCTTCCGCCAGTGGACCGATCCGATCGGCCAATCCTGCATGTGGCACACCTTCATGTACACCTGTTCGCTGACCGGCGAAGACGCGGAGTGCATCCTGCCGGAGGTCTATTGGAAAAACGCCATCTCTCACCAGATCTGGGGCCGGACTCCCCGCGAAATCCTCGTCGATGCCAACTGGCGCGGAACCGGCCACGAAGCGGTGGTGTTCGACGAGAGCCGCCGCCCCTTCCTCGCCCGGCGGATTTCGAAAGGGCACGGCGCGATGTCGCACATGGTCTTCTCGCCCGACGGCAGGTGGCTGCTCTCGGACAGCTACCCCGATGAAAACCGGCGGCAGAAACTGGTCCTCATCGAAACCGCCACCGGCAATCTGCAGACGCTGGGCATCTTCCGTCACGAAAACGCCCCGGGGTGCAGCGGCGACGTGCGCTGCGATCTGCATCCACGCTGGAGCCCGGATGGGAAGATCGTCACGGTGGACTCCATTCACGACGGCAGCCGGGCCATCTATCAGCTCGATCTTTCGCCGATCATTCAGTAAGTTTTCAGCATATGAGGATTGGAAAAATGGAATCGTTGTTTCCGCAATTTCCCCTTCGTCGGATCCACCGGCTCGACGGGCTCTGGCAGTTCGGTTTCGTTGCGGAGTGCGCCGATCCGGAGCATCCCGACTGGAACGAGCTCGCCTTCGACGACCTGATGGCGGTGCCTGGGGTCTTCGATACGCTTCCACCGGACGCGGGGCGGCGCGGTGTCGGCTTCTACCGGACTTGGATCACCACCAACGCCGACCGGCTGCGGCTCAAACTGAACGGCCTCGGCCTTCGGGCCACCCTCTTTCTGGACCGCAAACTCATCGGCATCGACGATCTGCCCTACACCGGAATCTGTTTCGATTTCCCCTCCGGCGGTCCGGGTAAGCATGAACTGGTGATCGCGGTGGACAACCGGCTCGACTTCCAACGCACCCCGCTCTTCTCGCAGTGGTACGACTACTACGGCCACGGCGGCATCTACCGGTCGGTCGAGCTGCATGAACTCGCTCCCTGCTCCTTCGACCGGGTGGAGGTGCGGACCCTTTCGCTCGACGGCAGGGTCGGCGTGAAACTCCTTCTCTCCGGCAACGTGCCGGAAAAACTGGATTTCACCTGCTCTTTCGACGACGAAGCACCGCAATCCATGACCGCCGCCGTCAACGACGGAGCGCTGGAGTTCGAGGCCAGGATCGCGAATCCCGCCTTGTGGTCGCCGGAATCGCCGCGGCTGCACACCGTCCGGCTGGAAGCGGACGGCGAAGCGATCGTCGAACGGTTCGGGCTGCGCACCATCCGGGCGGAGAAGGGGCGTCTGCTGCTCAATGACGCCCCGTTGAAACTGCTGGGCGTGTGCCGTCACGAAACCCATCCGCAGTTCGGACCGGCACTGCCGCTGCAGCTGCTCCGCGAAGATGTGGCGTTCCTGCGCGAACTTCACTGCAACTTCGTCCGCGGCAGCCATTACCAGCAGGACCCGCGCTTTCTCGACCTCTGCGACCGCTTCGGCATTCTGGTCTGGGAGGAGGGAATCGGCTGGGGAGACAACGAAACACACCTGACCGATCCGGGCTTCCGGTCCGGCCAGCTCCGCCAGCAGAAGTGGATCGTGGCGAACAGCTTCAACCATCCGTCAGTCATCCTGCGCGGCTTTCTCAACGAAGGGGATTCCGAAAGCCTTCCCGGCCGGGCGCTCTACGAAACGCTCGCCGCGGAGCTGCGGCGGCTCGACCCGACCCGCCCGATCACCTACGCCTCCAACCACTATGAACGGGACATCAATTTCGACCTCGTGGACGTCATCAGCCTCAACGCCTATCCCGGCTGGTACGCCGAAGATCGCGAAGCAGTCCGCCCGCTCGGAGAAATCGCTCCGGTCCTCGACCGCTTCATCGCCTGGATGGATCAGCAGGGATTCGGTGACAAGCCGTTCATCGTGAGTGAAATTGGCGCCGGCGGCATCTACGGCTGGCGTGACCGGTTCCGCGCACACTGGAGCGAGGAGTATCAGGCGGACTATCTGGATGAAGTGTGCCGGTACATTCTGTCACACGACCGGGTCACCGGCGTGGCCCTCTGGCAGTACTGCGACGGGCGCACCTATTCGAGCGCCTACGCGCTGGGAAGACCCCGCGCCTTCAACAACAAAGGGCTGGTCGATGAATACCGCCGGCCGAAACTCGCATTCGAGACGGTCCGGCGGCATTTCAGCGGGGAACCCGCTCAGGGCAGATAAACCTCAAGTTCACCGCGCAGCCAGTCGCGCAGCCGGGTGATATCCACCTCGCGCACCCTGGAGCCGTTGCACATCGCGGCGGCGGCTCCGGCCGCCTGCCCGGTGATGAAGCAGCCGGGAACGACACGGATCGAAGACTGAATCTCCCGGTCGCAACTGACGCACCGGCCGGCGACGAGCAGATTCTCCACCCCCTGCGGCAGAAGGGTCCGATAGGGGACGCCGTAACTCTCCCCCCGCTTGTACCGCAGAGCCCGAATCACCTCTTCGACCCTCTTCTGCTCCTCAGGATCGGTGGAGGAGGAGTGGATGTCCACCGGATAGCTGAAGCGGCCGATCTCGTCGGCGAAACTCGCCCGGTTGCGGTAGTCGGCGCCGTTGAGCTGGTAGTCGCCCCGGATGCGGCGGCTCTCGCGCACGCCGAGCAGCGGAGCGGTCTGCGTGAGGTCGGAGTCCTCGAAGCCGGGGACATGTTTCCGGTAGAACTCATGGTAGATCTTTGCGATCTTCCGCCCTTGGATATAAGCTCCGGTCAACTCTTTTTCATCCAGCGTATCGACCCCGTAGATATGGCCGAGATTGCCGCTCACGGTGCCGTTGCCGTAGGAACAGACCCCGACGAAATGGTACTCAGGCAACGGAGCTTCGCCACGTTCCAGCAGATTGTGCCAGAACGACCGGTCGCCGTGTCCGGCGGCGCGGCTGGTCCGGTACGCCTTGATGTCGACATTGGAGAACTGCGGGCAGAGAGTCGGACTCATCGTTTTGCCTTCCGCATCGCCGCAGTCGAAAGGAACACCGGCAAAGGCGGCGATGGCGGCGTCGCCGGTGGCGTCAATATAGACGTCGCCGCAGATTTTGCGCAATCCATGCTGTGTCGCTACCAGCAGCGCCTCAATCCGGCCGTTCTTCAGAACAACGTCGGCGGCTCGCATCATATAATAGAGCTTCACGCCGGCATCCACCAGCCGCCGGTCGTAAATCCGTCGGAGAATCTCCGCATCGACCTCCTGCCAGCCCGGATTGCTTTGCGGCAGCCCCATCTCCCGCGTGCACTCATCGACGATGGAATCGCAGAGGTTTCCACAGAGAGTGCGCACACCATCCCAGCGGCTGATGATGGCGGGAACCAGTGCGTTGGTGCTCATGCCGCCGGCGCTGCCGGTCTGTTCAAGCAGGATCACCGATTTTCCCAGCCGGGTGGCGGCAAGGCTGGCGGCGATTCCGGCCGGACCGCCACCGGCAACAACAATATCCGCACGATCAAAAACTGGAACATCAAGCGAATCAAACATAATCCAACCTCCTGATTGATGTCGCGGATAATATATCCGACAGAAGTTTGATTTTCTTCGCATTATCTGCTATATTTCTACGCTTTCATGCTGAATTTTCAAAAAAAGCAGAAGAAAAAAGCAAACAATGCAGGATTCCTTTGAAGAACTTTCCGCCCGTTTGGAGGCGCTCTCCACGCTGACCGGAAACTGCTGCATCTGGAAGGTGACGGAAAACTGTCTCACCGATTCCCGCCTGTCCCCTGCCCACGCCCGCCACGTCTGCCCGTTCTGCGATGCGGTCAAGACCGTCGCACTGGAGCGCTGCATTCAGCACGACACCGGATGCATCGCCCGGGAGCTGCGGGTGCGGCCGGAACCGTTCCTGCTGCGCTGCCACGCGGGAGCGGCGGAACTTCTGGTGCCGGTCCGCGACGACGATCGGGTGATCGGCGTGGTGATGTACGGCCCGTTCCGCCCGGAGGTGTCGGCGGTGGGAAACTACGAGTGCGCCGAAGAAGCGTTCCGGAAACTGCCGGTCTGGCAACCGGAATTCCGGAATGCGCTGGAAACCCTGGTCCGGGTTGCACTTCACGAGCTGATCGAACTGCTCTATCTGCGCAGTCCGGAGATTCTGCCGTACCGCACCCGGGATCCCCGGATCGTCGAAGCGCTGGAGTATCTTCGTGGTCACTATATGGAACCGGTCCGGCTCCGGAGCGTGGCGAAGAAAGTTTCGCTGAGCGAGTCGCGTTTTTCCCATCTGTTCCGGCTGGAGTGCGGCCTGGATTTCTCCAGCTGCCTGCTGGAGTTGCGGATCCGCGTCGCCCGACAGCTGCTCGCGGGCACCGATCTCGCGGTCGGAGAAATCGCCGCCCGCTGCGGCTTCTCCAACCAGAATCGCTTTGCCACCATCTTCCGCCGCCGGACCGGAATGACGGCCACGGAGTTCCGCCGCAACCGCCCGCCGCTCTCCGTGTAAAATTTCTTCCGGAATCCGGTTCAGGTGGTTGCATTCCCGGCGGAAGTGGCTATATTGACCTGAAAACCACGATGCAGAGAAGGGAGTGTGCCATGCGGATTGTTGCCGACGATAAGATTCCGTTTCTCCGGGGAGTGTTCGAACCATACGCAGAGGTGCGCTATCTCCCCGGCGGCGCGATCCGGCGGGAGGATCTCCGCGACGCCGACGCGCTCATCACCCGCACCCGCACCCGCTGCAACCGCGAACTGCTCGCAGGAACTCCGGTCCGCTTCATCGCCACCGCCACCATCGGCTTCGATCACATCGACGCAACCGCGATGAAAGAGCTGCAGATCGAATGGACCAACGCCCCCGGCTGCAACGCGCAAAGCGTCGCCGGCTACCTCGCCGCCGCCCTCACCGGATTCCGGCGCCCGCTCCGGGGCCTCACGCTGGGAGTCATCGGTGTCGGCAACGTCGGCCGGCGGATTGTCGAGACCGGCGAAGCGCTCGGCATGCGGGTGCTGCGCAACGATCCGCCGCGGGCCGAACGGGAGGGAACCGCCGGCTTCTGCGACCTCGCGCAGTTGCTGGAGGAAGCCGATTTCATCACGCTGCACGTGCCGCTCGAACGCGGCGGGAAACACCCCACCTTCCACCTCGCCGGAGAGGAGTTTCTCAACGCGATGAAGCCGGGCGCGGTGCTCATCAACACCTCCCGCGGCGAAGTGTCGGACAATGCCGCACTCAAGCGCGCCCTCGGAGCGGACCGTCTCCGCGCCGCCGTGCTCGATGTGTGGGAGAATGAACCGGAGATCGACCGGGAGCTGCTCGATCGGGTGTTCCGCGGCACGCCGCACATCGCCGGATACTCCGCCGACGGCAAGGCGAACGGCACCGCGATGGCGGTTCAGGCGGTCGCCCGGAAGCTCGGCATCGAGCCGCTCTGCGGCTGGCGCCCCGCCGCGCTGCCCGCGCCGGAACCGGCGACCATCGAACTTGTCGCCGCCTCGGCGGAGGAGCAGCTCGCCTTCGCCTGCAACACCTCCTGCGACCTCCTCCGGGACGACGCGGATCTGCGGCGCGATCCCGGCCGGTTCGAACAGCTCCGCGGCAACTACCGGATCCGCCGCGAAGCACCCGCCTACACCGTCCGCGGCGGCAGCGGCGAGGTGCGCGACACGCTGCGGCGACTCGGGTTCCGGCTCGGCTGAACCGGCTGCCCTCCGCGGAGCGGTCGCCGGGGCGGAATCATCCGCCGGTCAGTTCAGCCGGTAATCTCCGGGGGATTTGCCGAAACTGTTCCGGAACGTTTCGATGAAATACCCCGGGCTGGAAAATCCGCACTGATCGGCGATCTCCTTGACGGAAAGCACATTTTCCCGCAGCAGATCCAGGGCGAGTTCCAGACGCATCCGCCGCAGCGTCTGGTTGAAGGACTGGTCGCCGAACTGCCGGAAGAGTTTCGACACATGGGAGGGGCTGAGCTTCATCTTCCGGGCCACACTTTCGCGGTTGATATGCCGGTGAAGGTTTTCCGTGAGATACGCGTTGATCCGCTGGTAGGTCATCAGCGCTCTGGTCCTCCCCTGCGCGGTGTCGCCGGCCAGCGATTCGTCACAATGGCGGAACAGAAACCGGACAAGATCGAAGAGGCTGGGAAACTCCTCCGAAGTCTGGCTCAGCGCGTTCAGCGCATGGAGCACGTTCCACCCGGCTTCGCTCAGCGGCCGGTTGGTGTGATACCAGTAGTGGTGCGCCACGGTCTGCCCCTCCTGCTCCAGCGTCTCCGAGATGAGAAAGCGGATGAACTGCGGGAAGAAACTCAGCGTCAGCATCACGGTTCCGCTGTTCCTCTCCAGATGGGCGCGGGTCGTCCCCTGCCTGGCGCAGAAAAGAACATCGCCGGGGCAGAGCGTGATCTTCCGGATCTCGTCATTCCGGCAGATGGTATAGATGTAACTGCCGCGCAGAACCCGGACAAGCCGGAACAGCGAATGCATATCCGCCTTGTACTCCCGGCTGGAAGTTCTCTCCGTGCGGTAGAAGATCCGGTTTTCCGAACGGCAGAGGGCCTCGACCAGTCCGTGGATGCGCCCGGGTGCGTCCGGCAGAAAAAAATTCGAATGCAACGTCAACATCTCTTCTTCTCCCGGATTGCAACAAAATCGGAATAAATACCATAAAAATAAGATTGTCAAACCGCCTTGAATATGGTATAATATAGATAGAACTTCAAATTACGTCAATCCAATTTCCATAAAAAGAATCACACATTTTCCAATGAAAAGCGATCCGGAAACCAACCAGCGAAAGGAACCCGAACGATGAAAACTGCCTTCCGGCCCATGAGCGGACAATTGTTCCGACAGCGTGCATCCAGATTCACCCTCATCGAACTTCTTATCGTTATCGCAATCATCGCGATTCTCGCCGCCCTGCTGCTGCCGGCATTGAACAAGGCGCGGGACCGGGCCCGCACGATCAAGTGCATCTCCAATCTAGGTTCGATCGGCAAACTTCTGATCATCTACAACGACGACTATGCCGCGATTCCCCCGGCGACCTCGCCGACCGACTCGGCCATCTGCTGGCAGGACTATCTCACCGCCCACTCCTCGCACAAACGTCTGGCCACCTGCATCTACATGGAGGAGGGGAAATTCATCAGCGGCATCTGGGCCTGCCCCGCCTCTCCCAACACCTGGGGAGAATACAACGTCAACCCGTCGTGGAAGGGCAGCCGGAATGACCATTACGACATCAATCACTTTCTGGTCAGGACCTGGGATTTCAGCTATTACTGCAAGGTCAACAAGGTAAAAAGGCCATCGCAATGCATGCTGGTCGCCGACGAGGATATGCAGGGCCTCACCTCGGAAGTCATCGGTCTGCGTTACAACAGCAATCTGAGCATCGTCAAGCACTATCCCAACGTCAACATCCTCTATGTGGACGGCCACGCCGGCACGGAACGGAGTTCCGCCATCCGTGCCCTGCAGCAGACCGATCTCTTCTGGCAGGGGAAATGACCTCAACAAACGGAGTGTTTCATCATGAAGAAAATTCTTTCCGCAACGATCTCCCTGCTGCTGTTCGCCCTGGCAGGCGACGAACCGGCGGCGGCTGTTCCGCTCAACTCCAGCGGGGAGCTGCAATTCGGTGATGCCCGCTTCCGAATCGCCGTGTTCGGTTCCACCTGGCATGAGAACAACAATCGGCAATGGCGGGAACTGAACATGGCGGAACTCCCCTCCGGCCGCGAGCTCTCCGCGGTGCTCGACGTCGACGACACGCCTGCCGACATCCGGGGGACCCTCAAGCTCTCCGGCGCAAAACTCGCCACCACCTGGCAGCTTGCATTCCCGCAGGCAAGGAAGATCAGGGGGGCTTTCGGCGGGCTCATGATTCCGGCCGCGCTGACGACCCGGTTCGAAATCAACGGACGCCCCTTCACCCTTCCGGCAGAGTACCGGGACGGGGACAAGTGGCAGCACATCTTCTACCAGGCCCGTCAGGTGAAACTGGAGTATGCCGCGGGGAAGATTCTGACCATCTCCACTCCGGCTCCGGTCCGTCTGGTCGTACAGGACAACCGCCGGTGGAAACAGCAGCAGTTCGACCTCCGCTTTTTCTTCACTCCGGCGGAGGGAGAGGTGAAAACAGCGACGCTGAGGCTCGATTTCACCCGCGAAGAGATCTCCAGCAGCTTCGCCGACCTGAAGAAACAGATGAACCGCGGGTTCGCGGATCCGCCCGGCGCGACGGTACGCGGCTGGACCGCCCAGGGGCCGGAGAATGACCTCTCCGCCCTGAAGCCCGGCACACTCTCCTGCGGCAAACTCGAATTCCGCCTTGTTGATCCCGCCGCCAACGGAGGGCGTTCGGTCCTCGCCCTCGGCGGCGAACGGCGGGAGGGACTGCCGCAGTCGGTCACCGTGCCGCTGCATCTCCCTTCCGGGGCAAGGGTGCTGAATCTGCTGCATGCCACCGCCTGGACTCCGCAGGCGGGGAAGCAGATCGGCACCATCACCGTCACCGACGCCGACCGGACGAAACAGCAGTTCCCGGTGTTTTCCGGCAATGATGTGGGCAACTGGTGGGCTCCCCGCAGTCTTCCCAACGGGGAGGTGATCTGGGAGGCGGAGAATTCCAGCGGCCGGGTCGGCCTGTACGCCTCCAGCTTCCCCCTGCGGGGAACGCCGGTCGCCGTGACCTTCACCGTTCGGGATCCCGCCGTCGCCTGGCTGATTCCTGCGCTGACCTTCACCAGCTATCCGGTGAACATCACCACTCCGGCGGAGGATTTCACGCCGAAGGCGGGCGGAGAGTTTCTGGTGCTGGACTATCGGGGACGCGTCCTTCCGGGGAGTCCGCTGGACTTCTCCTTTCTGCAGCCGGAGGCTCCGGCGGGGAAATACGGACGGATCGTCCCCGCACCGGACGGCACCTTCACCTTTGCGGACGCGCCCGGCAGACGGCTCCGGCTCTTCGGCGTCAATCTCTGTTTTTCCGCCAACTTTCCCGCCCGCGAAGAGGCGGACGCCTTCGCGGAAAATCTGCTCCGGTGCGGCTACAATTCGGTACGGTTTCACCACGCCGACATCGCGCTGGAGGAGTTCGCCGGCAACAGCAGCCTGGATTGGAAAGCCGGCCTCATCGACCGCTTCGATTATCTGCTCGCGGCACTGAAGAAACGGGGGATCTACGTCACCATCGACTTCTACTCCACCCGGACGTTGCAGCGCGGCGACCAGATTACCGAAGTGACCAACTACAACTTCACGAATTTCAAGGAATTCAAGGCGCTGATTCCCTTTGTCCCGGCGGTGATGGAAAACTGGAAGGCCTGCGTCCGCCGCTGGATGACCCACCGGAATCCCCACACCGGCCTGACCTGGGCCGAAGACCCCGCCATCTATTGTGCCAATCTGGTCAACGAAGATTCCCTCAAGGAGCTGACCGGCATCACCCCGAAAGTCCGGGCCGTCATCGCCGCCGCATTCCGGGAATGGAAAACCCGGAACCGCTGCCCGGAGGCGGAGATGAATTTCAACGACGCCCGTTTCTGCCGCTTCGTCGCGGAACGGCAGAGCGCCGCCCATGCCGAGATGATCCGCTTCCTCCGCGAAGAGCAGCATTCAGACATTCTGCTGACCAGCATCAACTGCTTTGAAGACCGCTACTTGAGCGTGATTCGCAACCGGTTCGACCTGGTGGATAATCATCTGTATCACGACCACCCCGCCTCGCTGGCAAAAAGCTGGTCGTATCCCCGCGGCTACCTCCAGAAATCGGCGATTTCCCTGTGGGCGGATGTTCCCGGCCGTCTCATGCCGACCCGTATTTTCGGCAAGCCGTTCGTGGTGACGGAGTATAACTTCTGCCCGCCCAACCTCTACCGTTCCGAAGCCGGACCGCTGATGGGAGCCTATGCGGCATTGCAGAACTGGGACGGGCTGTACCGGTTCGCCTGGAGTCATCAGTCCGAGACGCTGAACACCCCCCGGACCGGTGCGGCCGGGTTCGACATCAACGGCGATCCGATCGCCCGGCTGACCGACCGGCTGACCGCGACGATGTTCCTGCGCGGAGATCTGCAGAGCGCCCCCCGTAAATATGCCTTTCACCTCAGGACCGATCAACTTTTCCGCGGGGGAAACGCCCCGGCATCCCCGCTGCCGCGCCCGTTCCGCCGGCTCGGACTCATCGCCCGGATCGGCACCGTCGTCGACGACTCCCCGGCCGGAGGAGCGGAACTTCTCTCCGGCGGAGAGGCGATCTCACCGAACGCCATCGCACATTCCGGAGACGCGGCCGCCTGGCAGAAGGCGGTGAACTCCGGCCCCGCCGTCAGCAGCACCGGCGAGATCAAACTGGATCCCGCCGCGGGGACGTTTGTGGTCGCCGCGCCGAAAACGGAATCGATCTCCACGGCCCGCGGCAGCATCACCGGAAATTTTCTCACCCTCGCCCGGGTGAACTCCTTTCTGACCGTCGGGGCGATCGCGCTGGATGACCGGCCGCTGCGCGACAGCAGCCGGATCCTGCTGCTCCACCTGACCGATGTCATCAATTCCGACGCGGTGTTCGGAAACCGGCGGTTCACCGTCGTGAAGAAACCGGGCGGACTGCCGCTCCTGCTTCGGCGCGGCAGCTGCCGAATCCGCCTGAACACGCCGAACACCTACCGGATCACCGCACTCTCCGCCGACGGAGCGTCACGCGGAAACTGCGAAGGGCGGAGCACCGGACGCGCATTTGAGTTCACCGCCGACAACGGCCGCTTTCCGGGCGGTGTAATGGCCTATCTCCTTGAAAGAAAACAATAACATTCCGGAGTTTCTCATGCTGCAGTTTCCTCTCTCGGTAAAAACGCTCTTCGCGGATGGCAACCACAATGCGTTTCCGTCGGCCTGCCGTTTCCGGAACCGGCTCTATCTGGCGTTTCGTTCCGGAACGCGGCACCTCACATTCGACGGCGTCATCCGCCTCATGGTGTCGGAGGATGAGGGTGCGCATTGGCGGGAGCTGGAGACACTCCGGGCCGACGGCGACCTCCGCGATCCACGGCTGGCGGTGATCTCCGGAGCGCTGCACCTGTTCTCCGGCATGAGGACGCCCCTGCCCGCAAAACAGTGGCGGGTGGAAACCCGTCACTGGATCTCCGCAGACGGACTCCGTTTCCGGGAAGCGGCTCTCCACGGTCTTTGTCCAGGAACGTTTCTCTGGAGCATCGCCTCCAGAAATCATCTGCACGTCGGAGCCGGTTACCTGCACGATCTCCGGACCGGGAACCAGCTCGCCACTCTCTACCGGAGCGTCGACGGCATCCGCTGGGAGCACTGGCTCGACCTGCGGACGCCCGGCAATGAAACCGCGCTCGCGTTCGGGGAAGACGGCGCCCTCTGCGGAATCATCCGCAATGAAACGCCGCCGTACTTTCTGCCGACGTTCTTCTCGATCTCTCCCGGCGGCAGGACGAAATACCACCAAATGAAACTCCCCCTGCAGGGGGTCATGCTGCAAAGCGCCGGGAGACGGTTTCTGGTCGCCTCGCGCCGCTGGGATGCTCCCGGCAGACGGAATCTGCGCTGCGAACTCTTCCACTGCAACCGGTGCGGCGAACTCTCTCCGCTGGCCATACTGCCCAGCGGCGGAGACTGCGCCTATGCAACCGCAGTGAAACAGAGTGACGGGCAACTGCTGCTTTTCTACTACAGCTCGCACCGTCACCTGTTTGCCGCCGGAACGGACGGCGATCCGGAGCACACTCTCCCGGCCGATATCTTCTCTGTGCTCCTGCCGAATGACGGCTCAACCGGCGCGGGCGACGCCGGGGAACCCGCGCTCTGCGAGTTCCAGACGCTGCAACTCCGGTAAGAACTGCGCCGGAAGCCTTCGGTCGGTTCGACCGGAAACCCGCTCAGGGGAGAATCGCGCCGTGTTCGAGGAGCAGCTGCCGAATGCGGGAATACTCCAGGTCGCGCGGCTCCCGGCCGGAAGCGGCGGCCAGAGCCGCAATCGCTCCCGCAGCCTGTCCGGTCGCCATGCAGGTCGCCTGAATTCGCAGCGCCGAATTGGCAAGCCGGTCGCTGGAGATGATCCGCCCGGCAGCAAGGAACCGATGGGAGTTGCGCGGAATGAGCGCACCGCGCGGCACTGTCGGCACCACGCCTCCGGTGAGGTTCCGCTTGTCCAGCCCGACCTCGGCGTCGTGCAGGTCGATCGGGTAGAAGCTGTAACAGACCGCTTCAGGGAAAATCCGCCCGGAGGTGTAGTCATCGACCGTCACCGTCTCATCGCCGACGATGATCCGGGTCTCGCGCACGCCGCATTCGCCCCCTTTCGGGATGAACTCCAGATTCTCCAATCCCTTCTGACGGCGGAGGAACCGGTGAATCCGCAGCATCGCCGCGCGCCCGGCGATCTCCACCCGGGTGCGCCCGGCGCTGTCGCAGGCGTTGATGCCGCAGACATGGTTGCTGTTGCCGCCCTTCCCGTACAGGAAGTTGCCGATGAACCCCTCACCCCAGCCGACATCCTCCGCTTTGACCTCGCCGCGCTCGACCGCCTGCTTGAACGCCGCCCGAATCGCCTCGATGTCCAGCGTCTTGAAATCATATCCGACGGCGTAGACGCTGTAGGTGGCCGGCTGACACGGATCGGACTGCCGGTAGTCGTATCCGGCCATGTGAACCGCGTTGGCGTCTCCGGTACAATCGACAACCTCCCGGGCACGCACCTCGTACAGCCCGTCCTTGCCGCAGAGTGTCACCCGCCAGTCGTCGTCCTCTTCTCTGAGCGCGGCAAGCATGGTGTGAAACCGGACATCGACTCCCGCCTCGGCAAGCATGCGGTCGGCGAGCGCGGCGAAAACGACCGCATCGATCCGGATCTGGTTGCGCCAGTGATGTTCGGCATCAAATTCCCGGAAGTCGGGCAGCGGCCAGCCGGCCTCTTCCAGCGTCTTTTGCACCAGTTCCCAGCCGATTCCGCCGATCACCTGCCGTCCCCACGCCTGGAAGATGCCGGGATAATTCACCCCGGACATGGTGATTGTGCCTCCGCAGATCCCGTTTTTCTCGACCAGAATCGTTTTTGCACCGGCGCGGCCGGCCTGAACTGCCGCGCAGAGACCGGCGGCCCCGGCCCCGATGACCATCACATCAAAGGTTTCCATGCTCATATGCCACCCCCGCAAATTGTGTATCACTTGCGGATTAATATAGTGCGGAGAAGGTATGGAAACAAGCCGGCTCCGCCGAGTTTCCCCGTTTTTTCCACGGGGAGTGCATCCTGCATCAATCCAGTTTGACGGTGCCGCGGCGGCCGTAGCGGTGGCACTCCTCCAGATAGCGCACCGCGTCCTCCGCGGAATCGGTGATATGAAAGAGGCCGAGGTCCGCTTCGGCGATGGTCCCCTCCGCCACCAGGGTGTTCTTGAACCAGTGCATCAGGCCGCTCCAGAAGGATTTGCCGACCAGAATCACCGGAATCGGATTGATCTTCCGGGTCTGGATCATCGTCAGCACTTCGGAAAGTTCGTCGAGCGTTCCGAATCCGCCGGGGAAAACGATGATCGCCGTCGAATATTTGAGAAAACAGACCTTGCGGATGAAAAAGTAGCGAAACGAAAGCGACGTGTTCTGATAGGGATTCGGATGCTGCTCCATCGGCAGTTCGATATTCAGGCCGATCGATTTGCCGCCAGCTTCGAACGCGCCACGGGATGCCGCCCCCATGATGCCGGGCCCTCCCCCGGTAATGACGCCGTAGCCCGCCTCCACCAGCCGCCGGCCGACCTCCATCGCCTCCTTGAAAAGCGGAGAGTCCTCAGGAGTGCGCGCCGAGCCGAACACCGCCACCAGCTGGTCCGGCATCCGGCTCATCGTCTCAAACGATTCGACAAACTCCGACATGATCCGCATGACCCGCCAGGAATCCATCGGTATGAAATCATGATTGCAGAAAAAACGCCCTTCCAGCGCCGTTTCGAAACGATCGTCCATAATCCCGTCTCTCCTCTCTTGATTTTTTCAGGCAACAGTGTATAATAATTCAGGATTTCCGAATTTTCAAATGCGGGAGAACGCAACATGCGTATTTTTTATCTCATCGCCCTTTCAGCCGCCCTCGGCGCGGGCGCAGTCAACCAGAATCCGGCGCCTCCGGCAGCACCTCCGGGGAGCAGGCTGCTTCTGGCTCCGACCGACACCGCGCCGCGCATCCTGTCGAAGGAGTCGGCCGCAACGCCGGCTCCGGTCAAAACCACCATCGCGGATCCGCAGCTTCGCCTGCGCCGGACCGCGCCCCGCTCCGCGGCAGGCTCCCGGGTCGGCGCGGTCACCATCGGCGACCTCACCCTGCTGCGGGACGCCGACGGTCGTACCACCACGCTGACGCAGAGCGGCAATCTGCTGATCCGGCAGGACGCGCAGGGAGCTTCATTCACCCGGGTCGAGGACTCGCGTCGTTCCCCGGTCTTCCTGCGGGATTCCGACGGGAAGGTGACCGGGCCGATGTCCACCGCCCCCGGCGGCGAAAGCCCCAAGTCGACAATGCCCTCGCGTCCAGCGGTTCTGCCCCCGCCGCGCCGGGACACCCCTTCGCGGGTTGCCCCGAAACCGGCACGGGAGAGTTTCAGTTCGATGCCTTCGCGGCCGGGGACGCTGCCGCCGCCGGGGCGGACAAGGTAGCTCCGACGCCGTTCCCCTCGCCCTCCGGCTGCCGGAGCACCCCCTTCCAGATGCAGATGCGGTGGCCGCGGTAGCGGAAGTCCGGCGGCAGAAGGTTGCGCCAGCTGCGCTCCGGATATTGTGGGAATTCAGTATCGACCAGATAGACAATCCGATCGTTGAGAGGCAGTTCATCGAGTTCCTGGATCTTCACCACCGGCAGACCGACATAACAGAGTTCTCCGTAAAGATCGAGAATGTTTCCCTTGTAGAGCTTCTCCGCCGGCTCCCCCCGGAGGGCGTTTCGGAAGCTCCTGCCGAACTCCCGTTTGTCATCGGCCTGCGCCCGGTAGGGAGTCAATACCGCGCCGCAGAAAATTCCCGCCGCGGCGGAGGTGGCCAGCAGCATGATCCAGACCGGCCGGGCCGACCGCCCGCGATAGAGGCGCCAGGCGATGTAGAGCAGCACCAGCACCGCAACCGCCGCCCAGCCACGATAACCCGCCGAGGCGGCGAAGTCCAGGGAATTCGAAAGACTCAGAAAGGGGGTCAGCCACTCCTGCGGCACAAAACAGACCACCCCGACCGACAATGCCGCAACCACCGCGAAAGCGCTGCACAGGATCAGCGCCTTGCGGATCTTGAACCCGTAGCGCCGCATGCCGAGTTCATAGTTGATGCCGACCAGGATCGACAGCGGGCCGAGCAGATAGAGCAATTCGACAGGGTCGCCGTCCGGCAGCAGCCAGAGCAGAGCGAGCGAGGCGAAGACCAGCGTCCGCAGATAGCGGCTCAGAATCGGCGTCGAATCGAGCGCCTGAAGCGCCACACAGAAAGGAATCCAGGCAATCAGCGACCACGGGAGAAGCCGCAGCGGCAGCATCAGGGGGAAGAGCGCTACCTCCTGCAGCCATCCTCCCGGCGTGAAATCCTCAAACCGGATGTGCAGAAGCTGCGTATGATGCATGATCTTGAGATAGGGAATGCTCCAGGCGAGGATGCAGACGGCCAGCAGTGCCACGCCGATCGCAAATCCCGGTTTGCGGAACTTCGACTTCACCGAAAGCGGACGACGGAAGAAGAACATCGGGAAGACAAAGTAGAGCAACACCCGGAACCCCCCGGAAAAAAAGCCGAATCCCAGCAGGGCAAGACTGCTGATCCACGCCGCGTTCCAGTTGGTCCGCCGGATTCCGTACTGAAAAAAGAGCAGCTGTGCCGCCAGCAGAAAGAAGGCATTGCTGGTGGCCGGATCTCCGTCACAGGCCTTTTCCAGCACGAGAAAGGTACTGATGTACATTCCCGCCGCCACCAGACCGGCGCGACAGGAACGTTCACTTGCGGCGGCGAAGTAGGTAAGCACGGCGGTCGCCGCCAGCATCAGCAGCGAAACCGTCCGCAGAGCGAACTCGGCGGGCACACCGAATCCGCGCATCAACAGCCCCGACAGCGCCGGATAAAGCGGGAAAGCGTCCTGAATCGGCACGCCATGCGCTGTCACCAGCGTGCTGGAAGGCTGAAGTTCCACGGCCTGCACCGCATAGAACCCCTCCTGGCGGAAGAGTTCGCGCATGCCGAGCAGCCACGGCTCGTGAATTGCCAGAAACGCAATGAGCAGGATCAGCACCCCCATCCAGGGGGAAATCGGTTTTTCTGTATAAATACCCATGACCGGATAATATAAACCGGTGCGGGACAAGTTGCAAATGCAACTCTCCCCGCAGAAGCGCTTTTCACGCCAGATATTTTTCACGCAGACCGGCGAGGAAACACTCCGGATCGACCTCCGACGAACCGGAGATCCGCAACAGCAGCTCCGCCGGTTCATACTTCGCGCCGTATCGATGGACCGTTTCCCTCAGGAAATCGAGCAGCGGCCGGAAATTTCCGCACCGGATTTCGTCCGGCAGTTCCGGCAGACGGCGGCGGGCGATGCTCCACAGCTGTGCGGCGATGAGATTGCCGAGGGCATAGGTCGGGAAGTAGCCGAAGCTGCCGCCGGCCCAGTGGATATCCTGAAGGACGCCGACGGTGTCGTTCCGCGGGGTGACGCCGAGATATTCCCGCATTTTCGCATTCCAGATCTCCGGCAGGTCGCTCAGGTTCACGCGCCCGGAAATCATCTCCTTCTCCAGCTCGTACCGCAGCAGGATGTGCAGATTGTAGGTCACCTCGTCCGCCTCGGTACGGATTTCGGAGGGGATTACCCGCAGGATTGACCGGAAGAACGACTCGAACTCCATACCGGCAGTGGCGGCGGCAAAGCGTCTGCGGAACTTCGGCCAGAGGAACTCCCAGAACTCCCGCGATCGCCCCACCTGATTCTCCCAGAGCCGTGACTGCGACTCGTGAAATCCGAGCGAGGCGCCGTCGGCGAGCGGCGTCCGGTCGAACGCCGGGTCAATCCCCTGCTCGTAAAGGGCGTGGCCGCACTCGTGAACCGCGCTCAGGAGACAGGAGACCGGCGAATCGGCACGCACGGCGGTGGTGATCCGCACATCGGCAAGTCCGAAACTGGTGGTGAAGGGGTGGACCGTGAGATCGAGCCGGCCGCGCCGGAAATCGTAGCCGATCCGGCGGACCACATCGCGGGCGAAGGCGACCTGACCGGCGGCGTTGAATTTCCTCCCCTCCGGCAGAGTCCACGATGCGGTACGTTCCGCCGCTTTGCGGGCGATTCCGGCAAGTTCGCGGCGGAGCGGCGCAAAGATGCGGTCCAGAGCCGCGGAACTCATCCCCGGTTCGTAGAGGTCGAGCAGCGGATCGTAGAGCGTTCCGCCCGGTGTGGCGAAGAGCGCGGCATATTCACGGGCAAGCTCGAGAAGTTCGCCCAGATGTGGAGCGAAGATGCGGTAGTCCGCCTTCTCCCGGGCGGCCAGCCAGGCGGTGTGCGCCCGGGCGGCGGCGCGCGCCTGCGCCGATGCGAGCCGGGCCGGGACCTTCCGTTCTCGCTCGAAACGGCGTCTGGTTTTCCGCAGAAAGGCGCGTTCGAAGGAGTCCTCCGGATACGATTCCGGATCGATCCGGTCGAGCAGCCGCCCGACGGCGGGAGCGGTGATGCGGCGGTGAAGTTCCCCGGCGAGCGTCTCCATCTGGCAGGCGCGGTCGGCGGCGGCGCCCGGTGGCATGTACACCTGCTGATCCCACTCCAGAACGGCAAAGGCGGCGGCGAGATCGGCCACCTCCCCGGTCAGTTTGCGCAACTTGTCAAAATCGTTCATATTTCCTCCGGCATTGCACTGATGTTTTCAGGAAACGTAACGCCGGATTCGAAAAAGTCAAGTCACAAGCCCATGTCCTCTCCGGCGATCTCAACCCGGTCAATCCGGATTTCACCGTCCGGAGCGCCGTCGCTCCAGGAGATGCGTAGAATCGGTGCAATCATTCTCTCCCTCACCGAAAAGGGGATGGTCTGCGTATGCCAGCCGTCAGAGGCAGAGCACTGCAGAGGCGGTAACGCCGCCCGGCTCGGCCGCCCCTCCGGCGTTGCCCCCTCCAAACCGCAGTAAAGTCGGAACGGGTTCTTCGCCGTATTCCGGCAATCGATCCGGAGGAGGTAATTCCCGGGTTCCAGTTCCGGCTTCAGCTGGAAGAGCCGGACCGACTGCTTTGTTTTCAGCGCCAGCGAAACTATCCCGCTGGAGGCGTCGCTTCGGTCATAACAAATGTCACGCGAACTGAATCCGCGACAGATTCCCGGGATGTCAGCCGGATTCTGGTGAGTCACCGGCTTGCCGGTATCGAGCAGCCGTGCTCCGGCAAGTTCAAACGAGCCGTCCGGAACTCCCCGGTAAACCGGTGCCGGAGGAAGTTTCACCGCCTTATCGAAAATTCCCGTCTCGGAAAAGGAGAATCCATTGTGAAAGAACCGTCCCGGCAATACGGGGATGCCTGCGGGCAGAATCGGCAGAGTCCAAACGCCAGCCTTCCCCCCCTTTCCGGCTGCATCCGGCCGGAGCAGCTGCGGAGAAGCCACCGTCAACCGGCAGAAAGCCTCTGGTTTCTCCGCTACCGGAAGCTCTTCCGCCGCGACACTCCAGCGGGTACGGAAACCGCCCGAAGAGGGGAAAAGATACTCCGTCTCGCACCAGAGATTGCGCCACGGATAGTCAAACCGGTGCTCTCCCTGAAAGATCGAACGGAATTTCACATAAAGTCCTGTCGCAGTTTTCCGGATGAAAATCGATGCTCCGGGGTCATAGATGGTTCGAAGCGGATTTTTTCGGGAGGAAACCCAGTTCCGCGAAAGAAGCTCCTGATCACGAAGCAGAACCCGTCCGTCCTGTTTCGTTACCACCTCACGGATCATGCCGCCGATTCGGGAAAGTACAATCCGGAGAGTGTCGTTTTCCACCACCCAGTTTCCTCCATCGCCACTGCGAAACGAGACGCCCCCCTGCTCCACCCGACCGAAACCAGCGGGCGCTGCTGCCGTTCCGGCCAGCGGCCGGAGTTCGAACCGGAAACATTCCGCAGTCCGTCCCGGCAGGCTGTGATAGAGTGCACAGACCGGCGTGGAAGCGAACTCCGGCATCTCCAGCAACGCGGTATCAACCGGTGGTGCGTCATACGGCTCGCAAAGCCGAATTTCCACTCCATGTCCGGAGTCCAGAAAATAACGGATTACCGGATCCGCCGGATCCAGCGGAAAGGAATCCGACTCCCAGCAGAAGGTCTTGCCGCGATTGCGGTAGCCGCGATGGTACAACTCCGGAACCGCGGGCAAACGGTGGGAAAACGGCGCCACCGGCGTGATGAAATCATCCAGTACGCCCTCCATAGTACAGACCTGATAACGAACCGCAGACGGAGAAGAGAAAAGCAGCGCAGAAACTACGTCCGGAGAAGAGGACGGCAGTGAACTCTCCACCTCCACCTTTTCCGGATCACAGACATAGCGAACACTCCGGAGTGTTCCGCCGAGCTTCCGGTGTGCCAGAATGGAGATCTTACCGTCTTTCCCCTGTTCGAGAAATAACTCCGCCGAAGCTTTTTTCGGCGGATGCGAAAAAAACAGGTCGCTGCGGCCGAGCAACGTCTTGCCATCGGGCGTCGCAAAGTGTTCCAGTGCGCCGCTCGCACGATCGATCGAGAGTGTATAACGGTTGTTCGCAACGACAATCCGCCCCGGTTCCTCCCGCAGAACCGGCTGGTCCGGTGCAGAAGGCGGACTCACCGCGGGCGGGTTCGGCAGCGGGTTTGCCACTGCGTACAATGCGCTCTCCCAGGGTTTGAGCCGGACGTTCAACTTCCGCCCCTGCCGGCAAACCGTTCCAGCTGTAAGCAGATCGCACACCTCCCCCGCCGGAAAATCCTCCGGTAACGTCAGGACCGCATCGCGCGAAGAGGCGGAGAAGTTGATCACGCCGACCGACATTTCCGCCCCGGCACGACGCAGCACGCAGAAGAACGACGGCTCCGAAGAACGGACCGCCTGATAATCGGCGTTGCCGTCACGCAACTCCCGCCGCGTGGAACGAAGCTCATTGAGCCGTCTGAAAAAAAGTCCGTTTCCGATGTCGCCACGCTGGTAGACCAGCGGAATACCGGGCATGAAAAAGACCGATCCGGCCAGCGCCCGCCCGGCGCCGATGCCGAGAAAGGGATAGAGATCGACGCCGTCGTGATTCTCGGCGTACCGCAGCCGCCTCGTCCCGGCCGGATCAACCGCCTGCTGCTCCTGCATCCGCCGGGCCAGGCCGGCGGCGAACTCCTCCGGCCGCATCCCCGGCAGTTTGAACACACACAGCCGGAAAAAGAAGTCGTAGACCGCATCTCCCGCCTGCATATACATCGCATCGGCCACCTCGGCGAGCACCCAGCCCTTTTCCGGGCCGTACTGTCTCAGCGCCTTCTGGAGAGTGCGCACCATCTCCATTCCCCCTTCCCGGCTCGCGAAACTGCCGCGCTCATACTCCAGCGCCGGAAACTTTCCACCGGGAAGACGGGCGAGTTCCTGCCGAAACCATTTCTCAGACAGATTGGCCGGTGTCCGATCGGCGAAGGGGAACCCCTCCCGCCGCCAATTCGCAGAGCATCCTTCGGCGGAATCCAGCCGGAATCCATCGAAGTCAAACTCTTTCAAATACCATTCGCAAAGCCGACCGATATACGCCTGATGTTCCTTCGATTTGTAATCGGAACAGAAATAGCCGCGTGCGTAGCTGCCAGCCTCCCCCCGTCTCCCGAACCGGAGAGACAGAAGAGATTCCCCCCGGATGGCGGCGGAGTCCGGCACGCCGCCGTGGGGAACAATATCCGCCAGCACACGGAATCCTTCCGTGTGTGCAGCCCGGACAAACTCCCGAAGTTCCTCCTTGCTGCCCAGTTCCGGCGCGATCGTGAAGGAGTCCACCGGAGAATAGGCTCCAGCGTTGACCGGCATCAGCCAGAGCGTATCGAACCCGAGTTTCCGGATCCGGGCGAGATGTCCGCGGGCAACCAGCTGTCGAAATCCTCCGACGCCGCGATAAAAGTACGGATTGACCTCATAGACCGACGCGCGGGCAGTCAAATCGGCCTTCTCCTGACAAGCGGAAAATCCGATCGAAGCATGCCACTCCTTCGGCACCTGCTCGAGCGCCCGCTCCGGCGGCTCCGAACTGATGCGCAGATGGGCGCCGCGGATCGTCTGCGCCTGTTCCGGCAGCGCCCAGCCGGAGGCGCGGACCGTCTGGAGAACCCGCCATTTCGCCTCCGCCGCATCCCGTTCGACGGCGAGCGTCATCGGTTCACGGCGGTCGTCGTTCAGAAAGAGCAGCGTGCCCGCCCGATCGTACACCGCGAGACAGCCGGTCCATTTCTGTACCTGGCGGCGCTCCCCTGGTTTCATCGCGGAGAGAGCCCCGGTGCGATAGGCTTCCGAACGGACGAGCGTCGCCGCCTTCGACAGGAACTCCACCACCCGGATGTCCCGCGTGTCCCCGAACAGCGACACCGGAATCAGAAAGTTGGTTTGCCCGGCAAGTTCATACTCCCACTCCAGATGGTAAAACGCCTGCGGCTGCGGGGTGAGGGGAAAAAGACGGGCGGAACGTTCCAATCCGCCCGCGTTGGAGAAGGAGAGAAGTTCCTCCAGCAGCCACTGTTCCGAGAGAAAGCTCAACCTGCAGCTCCGTTTTTCCGGATCGGCCTTAACCCCGAGCAGCCGGAATTCATGCACGCTGCCGCGATCGGTCTGAAGCGTACGCCCCATCCGGCGGAACAGCGGCCGCCCGCGATAGCGGACATCGCGGATCCCGCCATTCGCCCGCACCACCTCGAACGACCAGTCGGGAATCCCGGTCACCCGCAGGGCGGCACTCGGCTTCTCCTTCACCACCAGCACGGAGAACTCCACCACCACCGGAACCTCTTTTCTCACCCGAACCATCTGAAAACAGGAGCTCTGCCCGGAGAGTTCCAGCAGCCCCGCCCGGAGGTACGGAGTTCCGGTGATCCGCCACCCGGCGGGCAGGCCGTTCGCCGCACTCTCCCGAAACTCCGGATTGACGAACTCCGTTCCGGAAGCGGTTACCTTGAGAATCCGCACACTTCCGCGCGTGCCGTCCGACGGGCCACGGACGGAGATTTTCACCTCGCCGTCCGACGCGGCTCGGAACGCGAAACGGACCGTCTCCGGCCGCCCGGTCCCCTTCAGCCCGGTACGGCCGGTCAGCGTCAGATTGCGCTCCGCTTCCGGGCCGGTCCGGAGCGGCGCAAGCGGGCAGGAGACACCGTCGTTTTCCGGAGCAAGCGTGATCTTCTGCTGCCAGCCGGAAACCCCGATCCGCGCTTCGCAGCCGGCGGGAGTCCGGCTGCCCGAACCGCCCCGGATCATCATCGAATCGGGCGCCTTCTCCACCAGCTGAACGGAAAATTCCACCCGGACCGGTACATCTTTCTTCACCCGGACCATCTGGAAACAGGAGCTCTGTCCGGCAAGTTCAAACCGTCCATCCCGGAAGAAAGGAGTCCCGGTAAAGCGCCACCCGGCGGGAAGCCGATTCGTTCCAACCTCCCGAAATTCCGGATTGGCGAACGTGCTCCCGGAAGCCGTCACCCGGAGAACGCGCAAGTATCCCTTTGCGCCATTCGACGGGCCGCGCAGCGAAATCTTCACCTCGCCGTCCCGCTCCGCCCGGAAAGAGAAACGGACCGTCTCCGCTTCTCCGGCGCGCTTCAGCCGGAGCGTGCCGGTCAGCGTCAGATTGCGTTCCGCCTCCGGACCGGTCCGAAGCGGCGCAAGCGAACACGCCCCCCCCTCATTGACCGGCGCAAGCGCGATCTTCTCCTGCCATCCGGATACACCGATCCGCGCCACATCGCATCTGCCCTCCAACAGCAAAGCGGCCAGAATGACGCTCACTCCGAACAATTTCCAACTACAGTTCATTTTCCACCTCTGTCTATTATATCCTGCCGCTCCATGACTCGCAGTTCATCAATCACACTGCCGCCCCGTTTTCCCGGAACGGCTTCCGAGGGGGGAAGCATCACCCCGACGGCATATCCGAACACATTGTGCCCGTCGTAGAGAAATGGAAACGGCACCAGCTTTCGACAGACGCCATCTCCTCCTCGGCGAATTCGCACCATCACAAAGCGAATTGCCCTGTCGTCCTGCCCTCCCTCCAACCGCCAGAGCAACGAACGGGCAATAGAAAACTCCACCGAAAACCCGTTCTCGGCCTGTGTGGAGGCGATCTTCCACAAGTCCCTGCGCTTCAGCGGCAGCGAAACACGCGTGCCGTCCCTGTCCAGCATGTGGAGTGCCGAAAACTCACCGAAGGGATTACCGATAAACTCCCAGTAGAGCGGCAATTCCGGATCTGGGCGTAAAAAAAGCTCCACACAATCATTCTCGTAAATCACGCCACTGCCACGTTCTGGAACCCCATCGTTGCATTCCGTGGCGAAATAGATCCTCCGCTCATCCATTCCGGCAAACCAGCGGGTCTTCCTCTGCCGGGCCTCTTCTCCGGCACCGATCGGAAGTTCCCCGCTCCGGAACAACGCACCGCGCCATTCGCCGGAGGATATCACACCGTCTATCTCCGGCGCTGGAACAAGATATGGCAGTGAAATTTCCGGCGGCGGCGTCCGCCATTTCAATCCTCGTTCCACTTCGCGGAGATACTCCTGCCAGGCAGCGATGCTTTCCGGCTCGTTTGCCGGGAACGGCCACTGCCGGATGCCCCGCTCCTCCAAAAAACGCCTGCGGGGCGGATTCACACTGCGGTAAAAGAGCAATCGGGTGAGATACTCTGCCGGAGTACCCATACCCTGCCGATAGAGCCTTTCCAGTTCTGCAGGGCACGGTTCCCGCCACTCCTCCGCCTTACAGGCCGCAGCAACGGCCAATAATATCAGCAGCAAATTACCGAGGTAACGCGAAAAATCTATTTGGGAATACACCATTTATCCACCAAGTTGCCCCCGGTGAACCGCAGAAGACCTACGTGTCCATCCTGAAATGTAACGTTACTCAATCCCTCGTGATTCCACCCCCAGGAGTACTGATTGTCCGGCAAAAGGTTCTCGTTTCCGGCAAACAAATTGCGGCAGCGATACTGGGTACTCGACGACGTCCGGTAACTGGATTCGCCGAACAGAATGGAACCGCTTCTGACTGTATGGATCTTCCGGAAATCAATCGTAGTGGAAGAAGTGATATAGTAGAGCCAGGCTCCCCCGCGCGGACTGTTCTGCGTTTCCCAGTTGTACGGCGTCTGGCAGGTGGGCATGTAGGTGCAGGTATAATATTTCGTCCCGCTCGGCGCACCGCCGGTCCACGCTGGGCAACCCTCCACCGAATCTGGTAGCGACGGGCAGAAATAGAGTCCGCGCGGCATGAGCTTTCCGACGGTCTGATTTACGTCGTCCACCTGATCCATCGCCTGGTGTAGATAGCGATTTGCCCAGTAGACATACTGTCCCAGCGAATTTTTCACCTGCGGCAACCAGCCGTCGTAATCATTGGTATAGAGGATCAATGCCTGAAACAACTGACGCTGGTTGCCCGCACAGGCACTCCGCCGGGCACTCGAACGTGCTTTGTTCAATGCAGGCAGCAGCAATGCTGCCAAAATTGAAATGATCGCTATTACGATGAGCAGTTCTATCAAGGTAAAATTTTCTCTTTTTCGCATCATTGTCCCTTTCTGTCTGTTGAAACCCATCCTCACTTCGACCTTTGCAAACTCCGTTTTTATTTTCCTCTTTTTTGAATTCTGGATGATTTTTATTTAATATTATAAAATTAAAACTTCTTATATTAATTATGACACAAATTGCTTACCATGTCAAGAACAAAATGTAAAATTATTTTTTTATTATAGAAAACGATAATAAAATATTATTTTTATTGTATAATATTAAATAAAATTGCAACTTTTTCTATGCTCGCACGATAGTCTAAAAGAACAGAAAAAAAGAAGGCGGCAGAGAAATTCTCCTCTGCTGCCCCGTCGGCAATGAAAAAATTGTCCAGATCAATCTGAAAGTAAGAAAAGCAATTCTCCTTCCCGGGCTGCCCATCTGCGGAGAAGTCCAATACAAGTTCTTCTCCGCGACGGCAGGGAGAACGGCTCCTCGCCGCGCCTCAATAGACCACTTCGAAGTAGGGTGTGCCGTATTCGAGCGTGGAGGTGTCCCACGCAAAATGGAGTTGTGCCCCGCCGAATCGACACTGCCGTAGCAATACATGCCCCAATCGGTCGTCATGAGCGAAATGGTGTCCTTGTTGTTGTTCAGATAGCCGAGCACACTCAGAGAAAGCTGTTTCATGATGTTGTAACAGGTAGCGCTCCGCGCCCGTTCCCGCGCATTGTTCAACGCAGGCAGCAGAATCCCGGCAAGGATGGCGATGATCGCCACGACGACAAGAAGTTCAATCAGAGTAAAATACTTTTTCATCTTCTTCTCCCGGTTGGACCGATGTTCCAGTGGATTTCACTTTTTCATTATACTCGAAAAACAAAAAATTAGCAACCCCCGGACCTCGAAAATCGCCGCAAAAAACCGCAAACACATTTTTCCCCGGAGGCAGATGAAAATCATGTCGCGGAAAAATTCAGTCTCGCGCTTGCATCCCGGCGGAATCACTGCCATCTTATAACAGTACAATCGCGGAAACATGAAACAACAGACACCGTAAATGAGTCCGATCAGAAAGACAACGCTGCGCGATATCGCGATGAATCTGGGCATCTCGATCTCGCAGGCCTCCCGCGCCTTGAACCGGAAGCCGGATGTCGCCCCGGAACTCCGGGAGAAAGTCCTCGCATTGGCGAAAAAGCTGAACTATCGGAACACGTCCGGCAAACATACGAAAACCATCGGGGTACTGGTTCCATGGTTTCAATTCTCCTTCGACGCCTTCGTCGATGAGATCATCGCGCAGACCAGGCAACGGAAACTCCACATGATCATCTTTCCCCGCAACGACGTACCCGCCCTCGACAGCCAGCTGATCGACGGCGCCCTCGCCATCGGGGAACGAATTTCCAGTGAATGGGGCAGGCAGCACAACATTCCGCTGGTGGTCATCAACAACTTCGGATGGGTGCTCGACAATGTGAGTTCCGTGATGCCCGACGCGGACGGCGAAAGCCGGCAGGCACTGGAGCATCTCATCGCGCTGGGACACCGGAAGATCGCCCGGTTGCGCGGACCGGTATCCACCGACCGGGAACGCAACCGCGGCCTGGATGAGTTCTACCGCATCGCCGGGCAATACGGCATACGGGAATCGGTCCGCAACATCTGCGCGAGCAGTCCGGAAGAGATGGAAATGCACCTCCGCACTCTGCTGGAAGAGGGATTCACCGCCTTCATTCTGATCCCGATCGAATGGATTTCGCGCTGCACCAAGACAATCCGGGACTGTGGCAGGGAGATTCCCCGGGATGTTTCGCTCATCGTCTACGAAGAGGATGCCGTCACGCCGTTCCAGTCGCCGCCGCTTACCGCCTTCGCCATCGACTACTCGGAACTGGTCCGGAACGCGCTCGACCAGCTTCTTCTGGAAATCAACGGCGAAAAGGGCGAAAGTCAGATCGTCGTACCGACCAGGCTGATTCTCCGCGAGTCCACCGGCCCCTGCCCCGCCATGGATGTCGGAGATGCAAGGTGATGCGGTCCCCGGACAAGCGCAATACAAAACCGATCCGGCAATATCGAAACCGTCTCGACCACTTTACAAATCATTCATTTTTTTGTAAAAACGGAAAACCGGCAACTTGAAATATATACAAGCCCGGTGTAGTTTATAGACGGTTCACGGCGGCACGTTTCCGGACATGTGATACAGGGTCCTGGAACTTCGTTCCCGGGAGGCGGGGAAGGCTTTTCAGATGCAGGATCAACATCCGACATCCAGCAGTGGGCAGCCGATACCGGGCAACAGAAAACAGGATAACAGGAATAAGCATAAAAATTGATGCAGGCAGGAGGGGCGGAGAATTTTTTTCAGAAAGAAAAACAGACAGGATTATTCTGAATCATCGAGCAGCCGCAACGTCTTTTTGCGCTCACTTGGCACACAAGAACTTCTCCGTAGAGCAGAAACGGCCACAGGCAGTAAAAAAGATACCACAGCCCGAAAATTCAAAGTTTTTGTTTTTCGAGAAAGAACGGACCGTATTCCCTCCACCCGAAGCCATAAAAACAAGCCATAAGAGTCATGCAGCTGAAAAATTACCTACAAAAACTGAAGATATTGTGGAATCCGCTGTTGTTCTTTCAGATCATCTGGACGAACCGCTTCCTTCTGCGGAGTCTGGTTGTGCGCAACATCGCCTCCCGCTACCGGGGATCTTTTCTGGGACTGATCTGGAGTTTCGTTCATCCTCTGATGATGCTCTGCGTCTACACGTTCGTTTTCAGCGTGGTGTTCAAAGCGCGCTGGGGAATCGATACCGGCGGCGGTCGTGGAGCATTTGCGATCATCATGTTCTGCGGGATGGCGATGTTCAACATCTTTTCCGAAAGCGTCAGCAATTCCTGCGGAGTAGTTGTTGCAAATCCGAACTTTGTGAAGAAAGTGATTTTCCCGCTGGAAATCCTTCCGCTGGCCCAGGTTGCGGCAAGTCTGATTCTCGGCATGGTCTGGTTTGTTCTCCTGTTTCTGGGGACTATTTTCATTTTCGGTAAAATCAGTTTCACCATGTTGCTGCTGCCTCTTGTGCTGCTGCCGCTGGCGATTTTCAGTCTGGGGATCTCCTATTTTGTCGCGTCACTCGGGGTTTATATCCGGGACACCCAGTATCTGATCGGTGTCATTTTGCAAATTCTCTTTTTCATGACGCCGATCTTTTATCCGTTGCAGGCGGTCCCGGAACGCTTCCGCTGGCCGCTGCAGTTGAATCCGTTGACGATTCTGATCGAGGAGACGCGAAAGGTCTTTCTGTACGGCGAACTGCCGAACTGGCTTTTCCTCGGGATTGCGTTTCTGGTCAGCTGTCTTGTTCTGCACCTTGGGTTCATCTGGTTCCACAAGACCAAGAAAGGATTTGCTGATGTCCTCTGACGACATTGTTTTGAGTGTAAAAAACGTCTCAAAATGCTTTGAGATGTATGATAAGCCGCGCCATCGCCTTCAGCAGATGCTGCTTGGCCCCTTCGGCAAAAAATACTATCGGGAATTCTGGGCCTTGCGGGATATCAACCTAGATGTTTGCCGCGGAGAATGTATCGGGTTGATTGGCAGCAATGGAGCTGGCAAATCAACATTACTTCAAATTATCACCGGTACGCTCCAACCAACATCAGGCGAGGTTGCCGTTCATGGCCGCATCGCCGCATTGCTGGAACTGGGTTCCGGATTCAACCCTGAATTCACCGGGCGGGAAAACGTCTATATGAATGCGGCGATCCTGGGCCTGACCAAAAAGGAAACAGATAATAAATTCCAAGAGATCGCCGAATTTGCCGATATTGGAGAATTTATTGATCAACCTGTAAAAACATACTCTTCCGGTATGATGGTGCGCCTTGCATTTGCCGTACAAATCATGGTTGAACCTGACATTTTGATTGTTGATGAAGCATTGTCTGTCGGCGATGCTTATTTCCAACAGAAGTGCATGCGCTTCATGCGAAAATTCATCGAGACCCATACTGTTCTTTTCGTAAGTCATGATATTGTAGCAGTTACAGCGTTTTGCAACAAATGTGTACTTTTAGAACATGGGAAGATTAAAGCAACAGGTAACCCTAAGGAGGTTACAGAAAAATATTTAGAGGATTTATACTCCAAACATCAAGATACTGTAACATCAAGAGTTGTTCAAAAAGTCAATAACCATCCCAATTTGCCTTCAAAAATTCTTTATGATATGAGGCGGGATATTATTAATCAATCTAAATTTCGGAATGATATTCAGGTATTTAATTTTTCGAGAGATAATCTTTTTGGATCAGGTGGCGCACAAATACTTAGTGTAGCTTTTCTTGATTCGTCTGAAAAACCTCTGAGCTGGGTTGTCGGGGGTGAAATTGTCATTTTGAAAATTGTATGCGAAGCCCAGAAGAGTCTTTACAATCCGATTGTAGGTTTTACCGTCAAGGATCGTATGGGGCAAGCTCTTTTTGCTGAAAATACTTTCATCACCTATCAAGAAAAATTTATTGAAATAAAAAGGGATACTGTTTTTTCCGCAGAATTTACATTCCAAATGCCAGTGCTTGTTCAAGGTGACTATTGCATTTCGGCGGCAATTGCGGAAGGAACTCAAGAAGTTCACACACAACTTGAAGTTGTAAATGAGGCTCTAACCTTTCGGTCATTGTCCAGTTACACACATGCCATATTGGGAGTTAACTTGTTAAAAATAGGACTGATTCAAGATGGTAGAGTTTTGTAACGTCTGCGGAGGAACTAATTTTTCTTCCCAAAAAGTTATTTGTGATAAGCTCGTCAACGATTGGGAAATTTCAGAAGAAGAAAGGGCTTATATTGAGATTCAGCAAGGAGTTACTTGTAACAAATGCCATAACAATATTCGAACGATTGCACTTGCAAAAGCAATCATGAGTGCGTTTGATTATCCTGGACTCTTCGTCGATTTCGTAAAAAAATGGAAATTCCGTAGACTGAAGGTATTGGAAATTAACACTGCAGGTGCCCTGCATGAGCAGCTTAAAATTCTACCCAAGCTAACTTTCGCAGAATATCCCAGACATGATATGAACACATTATGTGCGTTTGCGGACAATACATTTGATCTTGTAGTTCATTCAGATACCTTGGAGCACATTACCACTCCAATTAAAGCTCTTGCTGCTTGTCGAAGAGTTTTGAAGAACGGGAAATTTTGCATTTTTACTATCCCTATGATTGTAGATCGAATGAGCAGAAGCAGAGCCGGCCTACCTAAGTCTTATCATGGTATTTATGATGAGGGTCGTGAGGACTTTGTTGTATACACGGAATTCGGAGCTGATACTTGGGAATATGCAATAAAAGCCGGATTCAACGAAGTAGCAATCCAAACACTTGACTTCCCGACTGCTACGGTAATTAGAGCGAAAAAATAAACATTAAGAACATGGGAGCTTTCCATCACATGCCGACATTGGAGTTCACCGGTGAGCGTTTTGTCAATAAGGAGAATCGTCTCACAACATTGGCCATGGAACACCTGCACCGCTACGCAATGGCTTCTGCCTATGTAAACAATAAAATTGTTTTAGATGCTGCATGTGGCTGCGGCTTTGGAAGTGATATTCTAGCATCACAGGCAAAAGAAGTTTATGCTATTGACATTGCAGAAGAGGCCATTGCATATGCCCGTGCGACATATCAAAAGAATAATCTATTTTTTAAAACAGCAAACATAGCTTCACTGCCATTTCCCGATGAGACATTTGATGTTGTTGTTTCTTTTGAAACAATAGAGCATGTTGATGCTCAGACTCAAAATGTATTTTTGCAAGAAATAAAACGCGTTTTAAAGGCAAATGGCCTTCTCATTATTTCTTCACCCAACAAACGCTTTTACACAGATACTCAAGTTGGGGAGAACCACTTCCATATTCATGAATTTTATCAAGAAGAATTTGTATCTAAATTACATGAATATTTTGAATATACAGACTTTGGCCGTCAGAAAGTTGTTACAGGGTCCTTAATTGAAGCCAGCTCGAATTCATGTCAATTTTATTCTTGTAAGATGCGAGAGGATGGAGTAGCCATCATTGGAAATACCGTTCCACATGATTTTCCATATGATATTGCAATAGCATCATCCCAACCTATAATGCAAACCATTCCCACAAGTTTAAGCATAGATGCCGAGAATGCCATTTTTCAGCAAATACAATCTGACTTCCATGCTTATGAAAGCGGGGAGCTATTGAATTTTGAGCTCTTTTACCAAGACGGCGAAGAAGAATTCACTCAATCGAAGTCAATCTCTCTCCCCGTTTACAAAGATAAATCTACAAACTTTTTTAAATTACAAATAGAATTACCAGCTCATTCATCTCAGACAAAATACCGTATAGATTTTGGGTTAAAAAACCAGTTGCTCTTAATACAGTGCCTGGAAATACGTAACGAAAGAGATGAAATTATATGGAAGTTGGATACAAATAATAGAGCTTCCATTGTGAATATGCATATTTTGGATAATCTTCCCCCATTACTTATTCCGAGTACAGATGATCCCAATATATATATTTGCGATGAAATTTGGAATACCTTTTACAGAAAACTGGTATTGAAAGTAGAAATCCCAGAAAGCGTATTATACCTCATCCAACGCTTACAGCAAGAACTGAATGTCTATCGACAAGAACTCGATGCCTGCAAACAAAAGTTAAGCGTTTTTGAGAATTTCTTAATGTGTCGTACAATTCTGGACAAAGTGAAAGAAAATCGCTTCGGTGCTTTGTTCATCAAAGCACTGAAATTTTATATGAGAAATGGATTGTCAGCAACTATTCAGAAAATCCTATATGGGATGCCTGTTCTTTGTAACAATTGTCTTCTCATTTCGCAAGCGTCACTGAAAAAAATCCTGAAATCATCCCGAATGAGTGCGGCGTCAAAACTCAGTGTAAAAGTTGCAATCATCATTCCTGTATATAATGGGCTTCAACATCTCAGGAAATTGACGAGGACTCTTTTCAAGAATACGAATGAAAATCAATGTCGTTTTGTTTTCATTAATGACGCCAGTCCTGACTCCTCGATTACGCCGTTCTTACAAGAACTTCAACGTCGGGATTCCCGAGTCGTTCTTATGGAAAACCCTAAAAATCTAGGTTTTGTAAAAACAGTCAACAAAGCCGTTAATGCAAACAGAGACGTGGATGTGTTTGTCATTTTGAACACAGACACCGAAGTTCCTCCCGGCTGGCTGTCCAGACTGATCCAACCCATGCTCCAAGATCCGAAAGTAGCAACAGTAACGCCATTTTCCAATGGGGCAACAATATTCAGTGTGCCCATACCAGATGAGAATAATCGCGATCTTATCAATGTATTTACAACCGAAGAAATCGATCAGGCCTTCCAGAAGTATTCTCTTCCTGAGTCAAATACTCAGACGGTATGTGGAGTGGGGTTCTGTATGGCGCTCAATCCCAAGGTCTGGCGGGAAATTGGACCTCTGGATGAAAAAACTTTTGAAAAAGGTTTTGGCGAAGAAGCCGACTGGTGCATGCGAGCATTCCGTGCAGGATACAAAAATGTTATTTCTCCCAATCTTTTTGTGTCCCATTTTCACGGAGGGAGCTTTTCGAGCAACGAAAAGATACAGTTGTTGAAATGTCATCAAACTATTCTGGACCAGAGATATCCGGAATTTCAGAAACTCCTGCAAAAACACAATTCGATCAATGCTCCATTATGGACCACCATTGGGATAGCAGCAATTCTGGAAACGGTTTTGAGCGAGACAGCAGCTCCGTTGGCAATTCTTGATCACTCCTGGGGTGGCGGCGCAAATTCCTTCCGGAACAAAATGATTCAAGACACTCTGGCAGAAGGGAGGAGTGTCCTTTTGTTGATTCCCGCGGGACAGTCAATTCACGCAATCGCTTACAGGAATAATTTCAAAGTTGAATGCCGTTTGGCAAATTTGTCATTACTCAAGCATCCTCTGTTCCGAAACATCCATGAAATAGTGCTCAACGAACTTGTTTCCTGGCCGGATCTCTATGGAGGCAATAAACTTTCCGCGAAACAATATATGAAATTTGTTCAAAATTTCATTGAAATTAAAAATCATCTTCGTGCAACCGTTCGATATATGTTTCACGATTTTTTCCTGCTATGTCCACATCTCAACCTGTTTTCAAATCAAGGGCATTACTGCAAACCATCCAAGTCAGCGGCAGAGTGCATTTCATGTATAAAAACGCATATGCCGTATGAAAGGTATTACAGAGTGGAGTCTTCTCTGACCGGCACAGCATGGAGAGCCGCTTCCCAAGAACTGATCAACAATATCGATGAAATCAGATTTTTCTCGCAAAATTCGCTGGAAATTGTTAAAAATCTGCTCGATATGAAGGACTCTCAAGTATCCCTCATTCCCCACGCTCCACAGCACCAATTTGTTCCCATTAAATTGACTACGTCTCCTTTGACGATAGGTTTTGTCGGAGCCATCAGCAAAGTCAAAGGAGCTGACTTTGTCGTGGAGTTTGCAAACTATTTGAAACAACATGCACCAGAGGTTGGTATTGTGATTATCGGAAGCATTGATACTGATGTCGCAAACATTCCTGACAATATTCATGTTCATGGGGCATATCAACCGGAAGAGCTGCCGTCGCTTATTGATCGATATGGTATTAACATTGGCTTCATTTCAAGTCTTTGTCCGGAGACATTCAGTTATGTAACCCAGGAGTTGATGATGCTTGGAATACCATTAGTCTGTTTTGACATTGGTGCTCCGGCTGACCGTATCCGAAACTGGAATAAAGGAATGATCATTCCGGAAATCACAACAGCCGCTGCATGGGCCACAATACAAAAACTACATAACGATCAGAATTCCTCAAAATGAAAACAACAGCCTCTCTCCAGAAATTGACGCTGATCGCGACAGGAACGCTGTTTTGCCTGGTTTATGTTGCGTATATTCTCTTTGCACCGACAAAAGTTTTCTGTGAAATCACTGCAAAGCAGGCCTTCCCGTTGCAAATTTTTTATTCACGCGGGATTAACTTTACCGGGTCGCAGTCCATTATGATTCCGATTAAGCCAACTCAGAAGAAATACTCTTTCGTCATCTCATATCCTCTGCTTACAAACCTCCGACTGGATTTCGGCACAACAGCCGGCAATGAGATTGATAGCTCCAGATTTCCAATTACACAATATAGATGTCTGCAAAAAGAAATCTTTGACATAAGCAGCGCAAAACACATCAATGATCTGAAATTTGTTGAAGGAAAAATCATCACCTGCGGAACAGATCCGTTTCTTTTGCTGAATCTGCAAGATACAAATTTCTCTTTCCTTGCCAAAGAACTTATTTCACTTGTTGTCCTTTTCATCGGCTTTGCAGGGTTGTTTTTCCTGATTTCAATGCGGTTGGCTCCGAAAACTGGACAACTTGACTTGGTGTAAAATGCCCGTAAATTAACTTGGAAAAGGAGGGCGTTTTATGAAAAAGTCATATGACTCCAAATTCAAAAGCCGTGTGGCATTGGAAGCGCTGCGTGGGGAACTAACCGTGGCAGAGATTGCGGGGAAATACCAGGTTCATCCGAATCAGGTTCAGCAGTGGAAAAAGAAACTCATGGAAGGCGCTTCCGAGATTTTCCAGTCCAAGGCCGAGCGGAAAGAGAACAAGCCGTATACCGAGGACGATCTGATGAAGAAAATCGGACGCCTTGAAATCGAGAATGACTTTTTACGAAATGTGTCCTTGGCCTGCGGCTTGAATCCAGAAAAGCTCAAATAAGCGACCAGAATCCGGCTTTAAGCGTGAATCGTCAGTTGAAGCTGCTTCAGGTTCCGCATTCAAGCTTTTATTACAAAAGCCAAAGGAAGATTTCCCGGACAGCTTCCGACGAGCGGGTCAAGGACGAAATGATGGAGATTTATATGGAGACGCCCTTTTACGGAGTTCCTCGTTTGACTGCTGAACTGAAACGCCGCGGGCACAGAGTGAATCATAAACGGGTGCGCAGGTTGCAGAAATGCTTGAATCTGCGGACGGTCTATCCGCTTCCAGCTCAATGTCACATTTCCCCAGTTTCGGGTGTTTGCACGGATTGTTGTCTTCCACCGCCCAAACCGTGAAGAAGAGGCAGGAAAGCAGTGCCCAAAAAAGAAGCCGTTTCATGTTCCCTCGCCGATACTATTCGATATGCCCTTAGATAACAATATTTACATTTCAATCTGTCAAATTAACTTTTCCGGCCTGTTTGATCTATGCCGCACCGGTGAAGAGCTCCGTTCCATTCCCCGCGCTCATCGCCGTTCTTCTCCCCGCTGTGTCATAGGTGTATGTAAGTCCACCATTCACTATACCCGGTTAGTCTAAGATGAGGATCGGTGTATGTTACATATGCTATGTTTCAAACGTTATCCTGCATTGTTATAAAAAATTGTTGTTTTTCTCATATCACCTGAATTTCAAATATAAACAAAATTCTCGTTCCGCAGTTATAGATAATGTGAACGACCATCCATCTTGCGATAAAATACCTCTTATTTCGCTCATTGTTTGTCGATAATATGGATCTGATTTAATTTTATGAGCGATAAAGTAATATCCATACTCTTCCTTATTAACATCAGAAATACCAAGTTGGCTTGTCACTGCTTTGATTTTTGATAAATTAATAAATGGAGGAATATAAATATTCCACGTTTCATATCTATTATGGGTATTGAAAAGTTTTTTTAAATCAAAATTCTGCTTCAATCTACCTATAATAACTATTTCCTTTTGAAACAAATTCTGTTTTTTAGCACAATAATAATCTCCTATGATAAAATTCCACTTCGATGCCGGGAAAAACTCAATTTTTTACGAGTT
>OLGD01000740.1_pt1 | contig 59608 bp, 47 predicted proteins | sample 1605311 | NCBI WGS metagenome assembly OLGD01 (sample SAMEA3888917, study PRJEB22519) | human gut metagenome | biome: human gut; feature: human-associated habitat; material: faeces | place: Denmark | collected 2010
AGGTCTCCTGAAACTCACAATCACTATCGGTCTGCAATCAAGTTCTTATATAAAAAGGTGCTGAAGATTGTCTGGGATGATGACACTGTTCCGGCTATGAAAAGAGAGCGAAATCTTCCTGCTGTTCTATCCCGCAATGAAATAAATGCAATCATTGACGCCACTCCGAATCTGAAACATAAAGCGATTATTGCAACTATGTATTCTTCCGGATTACGTGTATCGGAGGTCGTTCATCTTCATTATGATGACATTTCACGTACCAACATGACAATTCATGTTCGTGAAACCAAAGGCAGAATTGACAGGTATACAATTCTGTCTCAAAAAAATTTAGACCTTCTCACAGAGTATTGGTACAAATGTGGTCGCCCTAAAGATATCCTTTTTCCAAGTTCCTGGACCGGTGGATATCTTGATATTATCAGTCTGGTAAACTTTGGCGGTTATTTTTGTAACTAACAATATATCAGGCTAACCGTCTATCGGTAGCGCCTTCTTTATCATTATAATAGCATTTAACCGCATCTCCCAAACATGTATTCTGTTTTTCAATCATCCCTGCAAATCCAAAGTTATCTACATGTTCCGTCATCATTAAAATGTTTTTGCAAAGCTTTCTCTGTCGGATAATATGTACCTTTGAATAACGATATACCGGCTTTCCGTGTCTGTCAAACAGACAAACTGTGTTTCTGGGCTTTGGCTCATGTTTTTCTAATAATGTTACCGCTATCGCCATATCAAGTTCAACGGCGATTTCCGAAAACATCTTAACATACTCACTTTCCAATGAAACAGAGTTTTGCTCCATCCACTCTCTGTTATGAGGAAAAACATACCCGCTGCTCCACATTTCGGGAAACAACGCTATATCCGCGCCCTCCGCCTTGGCTTTGCGGCACGCTTTTATTCCCTTTTCAATGTTATCTTCTATGTTTACACCGGGAATTAATTGCCAAAATGCTATCTTCAATTTCATAAATTCTACTCCATGCGCAGGATTGGGTGATATTACACGGACAAGCAGGAATCTGTCAATGTCACTATTCGACAATATAACGAGCCAATTCAAGAGCTATATCAAAATGTCCCGAATCATGCTGTGTATGCTTAACTTGGTTTTTCTTCATCCTTTCATCCCACTTAGGTGCGTCTAATAAATCACCACAAGTAAAAAAGAAGTAGGCATTGAGCTCTCTATAATCGCACATAGCCTGAATAGCAGCACACTCCATTTCAACAGAAATGCAGCCATCCGCTTTGCGTTTTTCAAAATTCCCCCTTGTTTCTCTATGCACTGCATCCGTTGTCCATGTTTTCCCCTTCACATACGGCAAACCAACTTTTTCCATAAACTTCGCTACTACGTCTGCATTTTGAATTTTAATATAATCTGAAGCAGGTGCATAATGATATGAAGTCCCTTCATCACGATAGGCCTCAGTAGGCACCATAACCTTTCCACGTGCAATCTCCTTATTCAAGCATCCCGCCCCACCAAAAACAACATATTTATCTGTATCAATAATGGACATTGTATCTTCTATGTCTGCCACACACGCAGGGGCCCCAACATAAGACATATATACGGCAAAATGCCGGTTCTCATACTCGAACCCATAAACATGATTTACACCATTAGAAGAAAATAAATCTCCGATTTTATAGCACTCAAAATTTTCCAGCACATATTTTAAAATAACATGAGAAAAAGTGAGAATACAGGCATCTACCTTAACCGCATTCTCGCTACGGCCAACCTTAATTATTTCTTCCGATAAATTATCAAATGTATCCGTTATCATTCTAAAACCTCCATATTCGACAGTTTAAAATCTACCTATCCCGTTCTTCAATAATATGCATTATTTTTCTCTCACTAATGATATTACTTATGTTCTCCTTAATAAAGGTTGGTTTGATATTTTTTGATGAAATTTCTTCCAACGATAACCACACCAACTGTTCTCCTTCATCCGTTTTGCTCTTACACGATTTTAAATCTTCATCCAAAATTTTCATATAATAATAAAATTCTATTGTATGGCAATCAAATCCATCAGTCGCACCGCCTACACCCTTAAAAAAATTTTCACAAATAACCGCGAGATGTTCCGCACATGCATGTATACCAGTTTCTTCGTAAATTTCTCTTTCTATACATGCGTTAGAAGTTTCTCCTAAATGAACACCTCCGCCAACCATATAATAATAATCTCCGTCAGCACTTTTCACAAATAACATCTTATTATTATCAATGATAATTCCACCCGTCCGATATCTAAACCAGTTATTTTCTTTTTCAAATCCACAATCGTATTTCATCGTTATTTTTTCAAACGTACCTTTACTAAACTATTTTGTATATTTTTACACCATTGTACCGCTATTACAGCCATACTTCCATTTCCCTGGAATCATTTCACTATTCCACCGTGAAAATAACATTCATATACCTTGACATTCTCACAAAAAATTTCTTCATAACCTTGAAACTAGGAAAAATCTCCAACTACATTACACTTATAGGTATATTGTCCTGATTGATAATACTCCGGTCCTCTAAATGGCATTTTTTTATCGGCATTGCGAAGAGCTTCCTTTAAAAAGTCACCACTGAATTTCTGATTCAAAACTCTTCCAATGTAGTTCATTGCATACTGTGATTTACCTTCATACCATATGGCTTCTTCGCCGGCAAACTGTTCCCCACCAACGTATGTATCATGATATGTATAAGAACCATTGCTATATGAGAATCCAGTCGCGTTGGACCCGCCTCATTCATTCTTCCTGGGTCAAACCTTTATTCTTACGAATTAATTGTAGTTTTTGTGAAAAAATCATTGCATATCACCTCCACAATCATCGTACTATATTTTGAGCATTTATTACATAAACCGCTAATTGCTATTTTGCTACTATTATTATACATATCCATAAAGATAAGAAATTTGTTTATCTCATTTTACCAGAAAAGGTAATAAATAAAAAGGTTTCAACAATAGATTTCCGTCTTTTCCTACATCTTTCTGTGATATTAAATATGCCCTATTAATATTCTGAGAAAATTTAGTGCAAAATTTTCTTATGGATTCGTGTTTTCCTGAGCCGGAAGATTTAATTTCAAATGCATTTATTTTGCTTCCTTCCGAGATTAGAAAATCCACCTCATAATAATGTGTACTTCCCTTTTTTTCCCAAGTATGATAGTACAATTCTCTTCCGGATGCTACCATCATTTGAGCGACCAGATTTTCATAAAGATACCCCAGATTTGCAGGTAATTTATCGGAAAGCAGCTTCGCATAAATATCGTTTTCCGTCACCGGCCGATCAATAAACATTAGTGTAACGAACAATCCTGTATCTGAAAGATATAATTTATAACTGTCAAAATCTTTCGTGTCCGTCAGGCTGACTCTTGGATTGGTAGAATTATAGCACGGCAGAACTGTTTTCGAATCTATCAGCTCATATAATAATTCTTCTGCCTTGGTATTATTTCTTTTTCCAATTGCTGTTGTAATACGATATTTTCTTGCATTCTTTGCCAACTGTGCAGGAATCGCATGATATAATGCCGATATTCTTCCGGATGCATCAATTTTCTTAAAATCTTCCTCATACAGAGATATGATCTGCCTTTTTACCATATCTATTTCTGAAAAGTTTTTCCCACTTATATAAGCTTCTACTGCCTGAGGCATCCCGCCTACCGCCATATAGATTCTCAAATCTCTCATTAATTTTCGATTAGTTGTCTGTCCAATGGCTACCCCTCTATCATAAATCTGATGCAACAACTCATAATTACCACCTGTGGCATCACAGAATTCTTCATAATTCATGGGGTATACTTCGATCTTCATTTCCTCTGACGGAATCAGAATATCCTTTACATTTTTCTTTATCGAAATTAAAGAGCCTGTTTCCAGATAACTGTACCTGCCGTCATGTACAAGATGCTTTATTGCCTGTCTGGCTTTTGGGAACAACTGTACTTCGTCAAAAATAATGAGGGAATCGTGTTCATATAATGTGATTCCGGTTTCTGCCTGCAGCCGCAGGAAAAAAATATTTAAATTTCCTATGTCATCAAAACAATCCAGAATATTACTTGTTGTTTTGGAAAAATCAATCAAAATATAAGATCTATATTCATTTTTTGCAAAGTTCTCCGCAATGGTCGACTTGCCAACCCGCCTTGCGCCCTCAAGCAATACGGCATATTTTTCTGAATATAACCTTTTCCATTCCAATAATTTATTGTATGCTTGTCTTTTAAAATACATAAGTACCTCCACCTGTATAAGCATATTATATCGCCAAAAATACATTCCTTCAATATATTTTTATTACATTATGTGCGTTTCTTCAATATTATATACAGTGTATTTGTACATATGGTCAACCTTTTGACCCCATAATACAATAATATTGCGCAAATTTCATCTTCACTTATGATATGGTTCTCCGTTTATTATCCTGTAACTTCTGTACACCTGTTCAAGCAGTATGACCCTCATAAGCTGGTGCGGAAAAGTCATGTCAGAAAAACTGAGCAGCATATCGCTTTGCTTTAATACACGCGGGTCAAGTCCAAGCGAACCTCCGATTATAAAAGCTATATGGCTTGTACCGCCGATACCCAGTTTATCTATCATTCCTGCCAGCTGCTCGGAATTTAATTTTTTACCTTCTATTGCAAGCGAAATTACATATTCGTCACCTTTAAGCGCACCGAGTATACGCTCGCCCTCTTTGGCCTTAATCTGGTCACACACAGTCTGCGAACAGCCCTCCGGGGTCTTTTCGTCAGGCAGTTCAACAACAAAAGGCTTACAGTATCTTGTAAGCCTTTTCATATATTCATCCACGGCCTGTGAATAAAATTTCTCTTTGATTTTACCAACACAGATAATTGAAATTTTCATCGCAGCAGACACACATCTCCATCCAGTAATTTCTCGAACTCGTTCATCGGCATAGGTTTGGCATAATAATAACCCTGTGCAATATCGCATCCGATATTGGTAAGGAACTCGACCTGTTCTGCAGTCTCTACACCCTCACACACTATCTTTATGCCAAGTCCGTGCGCCAGATTTACAATTGATTTAATAATATATCTGCTCTTCTCGGATTCGTCATCCAGAAACTGCTTGTCCAGCTTAAGTTCACTAATCGGGAGCAGATTCAGCATGTTAAGTGAAGAATATCCACAGCCGAAATCATCCATCGATATATTGTACCCAAGCTTTGACATTCGTCTTATTAAATCAATCATATCATCCGTATTCTCCGTGAAAGCACTCTCCGTCAACTCGAATACGATATTATTCTTATTGATGCCGTACTTATCAAAAGTATTGATAAGCTTATTAATATAAACCGTGTCATACACATGCATTCTTGACTGGTTTACCGAAATAGGCACAGTATATCTGCCCCATTCGCTGCGCTTTTTGATCATGGCACAGATACGCTCAAGCATATAGAAATCGACCTTATTGACGAATCCGTTCTGCTCAAAAAGTGGGATAAAATCATTCGGTGCGATCATTCCGTCCTCCGGTGACATCCAACGCACAAGCGCCTCTCCACCGACAATATGTCCGTCCCTGAAACTCACCTTAGGCTGGATATAAGGAACAAATTCATGATTGTTCAGCGCCTTGCTCATCTTATATGTAAGTTTCTGTTTTCTGGCAATATCATAATTGATATTATTATCCAGAATGGTTACCATCTTGGATATGGATTTCTTGGAAAGCTTACTTGCTATTGCTGCCTTGTCAATCATCATATTGACATCTTCTCCGTAATCCTCGATGATATACATACCACAGTTGCAATTTATTTTAATAACTTCTCTAAGTTCCTCGATTTCAAATTCAATGTCTTCCAGATATGTCTCAATAATGTATTTAAGACTGTTAATATCAAGAAAATTAATCATAAAAACAAATCTGTCCGCAAACATTCTTGTAAAAATGCCATCCGGCATAATAATGTCATGAATCCTGTCTGCTACAGATTTAAGTATTCTATCACCCTGGTTACGTCCATAATAATCATTAATCGCTTTAAAATTACTTATGTCTATCACACCGACAACATAATTAACGTCCTTATATTTAAGCATTATTTCGGCATCATCAACAAACCTTGCAAAATTACCGTACCCTGATATCGGATCAATATTAATATGTTCGTCAATTAACTTCTGGGTATTCCTCTTTCCCATCCACAATGAATAGCCTACAAGCACTAATATAAGTCCGACAAGAACTATAAGCAAATATACGTTGACCTGAATAGTGGCTGCATCTATCTCCATCTCAAGCAAAATCAATTGTGTAATCCTCACTCAACCAATAATATAATTCATTCCGGCATGCCTTACGGCACGCCGGATAATAATGCGCTGATTAATTCTTAGCGCTTAAGTACTCATCAATACCTTTTGCTGCAGCTTTTCCGGCTCCCATTGCAAGAATAACCGTAGCAGCTCCCGTTACGGCATCGCCACCGGCAAATACACCAATCTTGGATGTCTGTCCGGTTGTCTCATCAGCAACGATACACTTACGCTTATTGGTCTCAAGACCCTTAGTGGTCGATGATATAAGCGGGTTCGGTGATGTTCCGAGAGACATGATAACTGTGTCAAGATCCATTTCAAATTCAGAACCCGGAATTTCCACAGGGCTTCTTCTGCCTGATGCATCAGGCTCGCCAAGTTCCATTCTCACGCACTTAATTCCCTTAACCCAGCCCTTGTCATCGACAAGAATCTCTGTAGGATTGGTAAGAAGATCAAAAATAATTCCTTCTTCCTTAGCGTGATGTACCTCTTCAACTCTGGCAGGAAGTTCTTCCTCACTTCTTCTGTAAATGATATGAACCTCAGCTCCGAGTCTCAATGCCGTTCTCGCAGCATCCATCGCAACGTTACCGCCGCCGACAACAGCAACCTTTGTTCCTGCTGCAATCGGGGTATCATAACCATCCTCAAAAGCCTTCATGAGGTTATTTCTTGTGAGATACTCGTTAGCTGAAAATACTCCGTTGGCATTCTCTCCCGGTATTCCCATAAATCTAGGAAGACCTGCACCCGAACCGATAAATACAGCTTCAAAGCCCTCTTCTTTAAGGTCATCAATCTTGACAGCCTTACCTACAACAACATTCGTCTCTATTTTAACGCCAAGCTTCTTAACGTTCTCAACTTCTGCCTGAACTACCTTGTCCTTCGGAAGACGGAACTCAGGAATTCCGTATACAAGAACTCCGCCGGCCTTGTGTAATGCTTCAAAAATAGTAACATCATAACCAAGTTTGGCAAGGTCTCCTGCACATGTAAGTCCTGACGGGCCTGAACCGATTACCGCAACCTTCTTGTTCTTCTTCTCTTTGGCCGGTTCCGGTGTGATTCCGTTCTCTCTTGCCCAGTCAGCAACAAATCTCTCAAGCTTACCTATTGATACAGGCTCACCCTTGATTCCTCTGATACATTTGCCTTCACACTGTGATTCCTGTGGACATACACGTCCGCACACAGCCGGAAGAGCTGATGACTGGCTGATAATCTTATAAGCCTCAGCAAAATTACCTTCCTTAACTTCATGTATAAATGCCGGAATATTGATAGATACCGGGCATCCCTTCATACACATTGCATTCTTACAGTTAAGACATCTGGAAGCCTCTTCCATAGCCTCTTTCTCATTATATCCAAGGCAAACCTCTTCAAAATTGGTTGCTCTTACTTTCGGATCCTGTTCTCTTACAGGCACTCTCTTCATAACATCCATTATTTGTCACCTCCGCAGCCGCATCCGCCGTTCTTGTGAGTTGCACCCTCTGTAAGTGCCAGCATTGCGCGACCTTCCTGTGTCTTATACATCTGCTGTCTCTTCATAGCCTGATCGAAATCAACAAGATGTCCGTCAAATTCAGGTCCGTCAACACACGCGAACTTAACTTCATTACCAACCTGCACACGGCACGCTCCACACATACCGGTTCCGTCAACCATGATAGGGTTGACACTGACAACCGTATGTATTCCGAGTTCTTTGGTAAGAAGGCATACAAACTTCATCATGATCATCGGTCCTATAGCTACACAGTGGTCATACTCTTTACCAAGATCGTTTACGAGATATTTAATCGTATCCGTAACCATTCCGCCTCTGCCGTAACTTCCGTCATCTGTTGTTATATAGAGATTGCCGGCAACTTCCTGCATCTCCTTCTCAAGAATAACAAGATCCTTTGTCTTGGCACCGACAATAACATCAGCGGCAATACCGTGTTCATGGAGCCATTTAACCTGTGGATAAACCGGAGCAGTTCCAAGACCGCCCGCAACAAAAAGAATCTTTTTCTTCTTAACATCTTCAATATCGTCTGTAACAAGATCGGAAGGACATCCAAGCGGTCCTACGAAATCTTCAAGATAATCTCCTGTCTTAAGCTCTGACATCTTCTTAGTGGATGCTCCGATAACCTGAACAACTATCTGAACCATTCCTCTTTCTCTGTCATAGTCTGAAATCGTAAGTGGAATACGCTCACCATTCTCGTCAATCTTAGCAATAATAAACTGGCCCGGCTCGCATGATTTAGCCACACGCGGAGCTTCTATTTCCATAAGGAAAATATTGCTGGCCAGAAACTCAGCCTTAAGTATCTTGTACATAAAGCACCTCCTATATTTATCTAATTACCATTTTATACAATAGAATCAAGTAATGCAATACAAATATACTGGAAAATTGTAAAAAAATAGCGTGAAACCGATAAAAGTCCCACGCTATGATTGTATTATTTGACTGATGAAAGTTTATAACTTCCCTTTGAACCTGTTACCTTATATACATCTCCGGTATTGGCATCAGCACCATACCAATAATCCTGTGCATCATGTCCAATGTTGTAATAGAACATATATATCTGTTTATCATCGACTGTCTTTAATGAATAATAATCCATTGAACATTCATTATCATCTTTGTCAATATGTTTCTTATTGACAATTTTCTTGTCTATCAATGCACTCCATATGAAATCCTCTGCCTCTGTCTGAGTATATTTGGATTCATACGTTACCTTATATGTCTTGGATGCCATGGTGCTCTTTCCATGTCCGTCAACAACCATCACGGTAACAACCGTAGTTCCTGCCGGAAGTTCAAAAGGCTTGCTGTACTCTGTGCTGTCTGTAGTAGGTGCCGTTCCGTCAAGTGTATAATATGCCTTACTGCCTGACGCAATTCCGGTAACCGTAACCATTACTTTGGACGACTGTGAAATTGTCGTGTCTGACGGTGTTATTTCAGGTGTCGCCGGTCCTGAATACTGTATATTATAGGTCTTGGTTATAACATCGCTCTTAATTCCGTAATCGTTAACCGCATAGAATTTAACAGTGGTCTGACCCTCTTTAAGTTCTATTCTGTTAGAAAAAACCTGTGCATTGTCCTTAGGATCCGAGCCGTCTATTGTGTAATATATCTTACATCCGTCATCAGCTGAAAGGAATACCTTCTGATCGTCGCTGTAACTGCCTTCATCCGGTGTCGCCACTGGATCCTGAGGCACATATTTCTTAAACAATGCAATAATATCATCATCTTCAGTGGCAGCTGCCTTTTCATACAGGTCGCCGAGCTTGGTATAATCTTTACCATTCAGATAAACTGACATCAGATTATAATATGCATTCTTGTTATCACTGTCACGGTCAAGCACATCAAGCAATATTTCTTCTGCCTTATCATCCTGGGAAGTATTCTTATAACATTCAAACAGGTAAAGCATCATATTGATATTGGTATCACTGTCGCCCTTGCCTTCATCATAGGTAAGTGCTTTCTCAAAATCAGATATAGCGGTATCGTAATCTTTATCATCATAGGCCTTATATCCAAGTTCATTATAATATCCGTAATTATCTTTGCTCTTATTAAAAGCAGCCCTGACCACAAGAAATGCCGTTATTCCTATTATAAGAACCGCTGCTACAACAGATGCTACGATAATAATGATCTTCTTCTTATCCGGCTTATCGGAATCATCATCAGAATCATCATCCGGATCATCATATATCTTCTCTTCTTCATCCGGTATATCATCTGTTTCAGATGTGTTCTTATTAACATATGCATGTGCATCAGCTGTCTCTTCATCCACAATACTTGCTATTGATTTGGCAAGTTCCTCTTCTAAATCAAAATCATCTCTCATAGTAACCTCTCCTTATTTTGCATACACTCACACTATACCACATTCATCATTCAAAATCAACAAATGCAAATATTAAGTTTTTGTTACGAAATACACTCAGGATGAAATTGTTACAAAAATGTTAAATCTTTTTTCGTTTTTTCACACAGCCGTCACATTCGTATACTAGATTAATAAGTGGATAGTGAAGTATAACTTTCTATCTCCCCCCTCATATTTAAAAGCTGGAAGCACCAAAGTTAATTCTTTGGTGCTTCGTTTTTGTTCTCGGAATCGAAAAAGGCATTGTGGTCAATCAGCCGCAATGCCTTTCGTTATTCTTATATTATTTTTTCCTATTAATGAACTTGCCCGGATCCACAGCCATTACTTTGACATAACATGTAACTGTCTTACCATCGACCGTTCCGCTTATCACACATTCACCCGGCATACGTCCTGTTACCAGTCCGTTACCATCTATTGTAGCAATTCTTGGATTCGATGTTCTCCACGATACTGCTGACGGAGCACCATCCACATACAGGTTAAATGTATCATATTGTTCTATCTTGATATCCGTATAATGCATTGCCATTGAATGTATTATACATGTATCCTGAACGGTTCCGGATGAACTGTATGCCGTAACTTCACATGTTCCGGCCCCAACCGTAATGATATTGCCATATGCATCAACCGTCACAATAGATGTATCTGAGGATACCCATTTAACATGTTCATTTGTATTGGTCGGATATAACCTTGCAGTAAGCTGTCTTGTCTTGCCCTTTAACATCGTGATTTCCGATGAATTAACCGAAATCGAAGATGCCTTTATTATTTCCTTGACAATAACCGTACAGTTGGCAACAACTTCATTGCCATCTGTCGATGTAGCATGTACCACAGTTCTTCCTGGAGTTACACCCACTACATCACCGTCGGAATATACCTTTGCCACGCTCTCGTCATCCGATGTCCAGACAAGATTCTTGATAGATGCATTAGGCGGTGTTATTGTTGCCTGTAAGTTATATGTATCTCCTACATATACAGTAATCTTTGACTTGCTTAATGATATCGATGTAACAGGATTAATGACTCTTATTACAACCGAATCGCTTACTCCGCCACCATCAGCCGCTGTCGCAGTTATAACAACATTACCCGGCTTAACGCCTGTAACCTTACCGCTCTGATCCACGGTCGCAATCGACGTATTGCTGCTTCGCCATACAACCGCTTTATTGGAAGCAGTCTCTTTACCAACTGTCACTTTAAGATTTACTGAATTATTCACGTTAAGATTCTTCGGGTTACCTGAAATCTTAATGCTCTCTACATACTCTTTAACTTTAATTGTACATGTAGCCTTGAGTCCGCTCTCGTTAGTCGTAACGACTATCTGACATTCGCCTCCGACAAGTGCCGATACAACACCGTTCTCATCAACAGTCGCTATCGTCGGGTCACTTGACATAAATGTTACCGATTTATCAGGTGCATCATTAGGAAGTACCGTAGGAACTATTACAAACTTTGTTCCGGTTACCATTTCCTGATAATATGTATTAAGTGTGAGTCCCGTTACCGGTTCCGTTATCTCTATAATGCAGTATGCAACCGTTCCGTTATCTTCACTTACACATGAAATCGTTACCGTACCTACAGCAAGTGTGGTAACTTTACCGGTCTGGTCAACCGTTGCAAGCGATGTATCAGATGAACTCCATGTTACCTTCTTATTGTCAGCCGTATCAGGAAGTACCTCCGCACTGAGCCAGAGTACCGTTCCTTTCTTGACCGATAATTCAGTTTCGGAAAGATTGATAGATGTAACAGGCTGAAGAACCGTAACATTAGTCATATCAATATATCCGCCATCCTCTGTCTGGACGATTATTGTGGCACTGCCGCTTCCCACAGCAGTGAGCATACCTGTTGAATCAACGGTCACAACCGCTTCATTGGATGATGACCATTTAACATTCTTATTGGTTGCATTATCCGGAGTAATCAAAGCTGTAAGTCTCGACTGCTCGCCTACATTAAGCGTAAGCCTGTCGTAATCCATCTTAATTCCTTCAACCTGCTGCGTTATATGGAATTTACAATATGCCACTTTGGAATTGTCCGCATTGGAAGTTACACTTACATATGTCTCACCAGGTCCTACAAATGTTACAAGACCATTCTGGTCAACCGTAACGACCGAAGGATCCAGGGATGCCCATGTTACGGATGTATCAACGCCGGCCGATGCCGGAAGGACTGTGGCTGTAAGCTGGAACTTCTGCAATGCCATCTGTGCCGTAACGCTTGTGTTATCAAGAGTTATGCTTGTTACTCCTTCAGTTACATAAAAATCCGCCGTTGCGATATATAATCCGTCTTCCGAAACTACAGTTATCGTAGCCTTGCCGCCGTTAAGACCAGTTACAAGTCCAAGCTGCTGCTGGCCTTCACTGGTATATGGTACAACCGATATGATTGACGGATCGGAGGATACCCAGCTGAGCTTGGTATTATCCGGAACAACCGTCTCTCCGAAGTTAAGATACGCCGTAATATATAATTCCGCCCCTTTCTGGAGGGAAATCATGTCCTTAATCTCTTTACCATTGTACATAAGTGTGAGATTATTTACAGGATTAAGTATATAAACTTTACATTCTGCAGTCTTGACAATACCGTCAATCTCCTGCGTTGCTATAAGTGTTACATATCCGTTGTCTCCGGTCTTAAGTGCTGTTACCGTTGCTGTAAGACCGTCTTCCGAAATTTCAAGCAACGCCATGTCACTGTCCGATAATTTCCAGTGAACCGGCTGCTCAGTGTTCGAAACCATAGCTGTAACGCTTCCCTTTGTTCCGATGTTAAGGGACATTGATGTATTGGAAAGTGAAAATCCGTCAATAACGGTAATTGTTATTGTCTCAACATGCCCGTTCCATGTCACCGTCACATCTGCCGTTCCGGTGCTGTTTGCCGTAAACATTCCTGTCTTGGAGTCATACGAAACTATATTATTATTGCTTGATGCATAATTAACCTCTGATGGATTGGCTGTTGTTGAAATCGCAATCTTGTCACCGACGAGAACTGTCGTCTCCGGTGTATTGACAACATACGGTACTTTTACCGTTACCGAATCGCCGGCATTATTATTGGGATTATGATCAAGGCAGCTGGCATATACCGTAGTAGATCCTGCGTACACACCGTACACAACTCCGTTGCTTACAGTAGCAACATTCTCATCCGCAGACCACCAATATACATCCGAAACTGAATTACTGTTAGTGGTAAGTGCAACACTCTGTCCCTGGCCAACTTCAACGGTATCTTCAGCAATGGTAACTCCAACCGTTACATTAAATGAATATTGAAGTCCGTCCGCAGGTATCGCAGCAGTGATTGTAGCCGTGCCACCACTTATAGCCTTAATTGTGGCTGCATTGCCATTACCTGTTACCGTGGCAATATTACTGTTGGATGACGACCATTCAACGTATTTGGATGTGGCAGCGTTACATGTAACATTGCCGTCATTACCCGGCTGCATAATTCCCGCAACAGAATCATAAGCCACCGTAAGCGGTACCATCACCGGTATCTCTTTATATACATAATCTTCATCCAGCAGATATCCTACCGTAAGCTTGGTCTTGCCTGCTGCAACAGCCTTAACCGTTCCTACGCCCTCGATATTGCTGACACTTGCCACGAGATTATCGGCTGAACTCCACGTAAAAGTACCGTTCGTCGCCGAAGCATTCAAAATACTGACCGTAGCATTTACAGTAACCGCCTCTGAATCTGATTTAAAATTAATGGCTGGCGTATCAACGGATAAAATAACCGTTGCGGCCCTTACCATAACCACTCCTATTGTAGTCGCAACTATTATTGCGAAAACAGCAGCTACTGCCTTCCAATGATTTCTAAGGAATTTTCTGAATTTCATATTATCCTCCAAAAAGACATAATTACAGCTTTATCTTATGTATCGGAACTTGTCCGTCAAAAAATTATACCTGTTTATGATTTTTCTTGAGCATTTTTTGTATTTATTATATAATAGCGGCATAAAGGAGGCCGCAAATGAATATTTATGATATTTCTAATATGACGGGTGTATCAATTGCAACCGTATCCCGTGTACTCAACAACAGTCCAAAGGTAAGCGAATCCACACGCCGGAAGGTTATGGACGCCATCCGTCTTACCGGATACAGCCGGCAGAAGCGCCAGTCATCACAAAGTGTCGGGATTATATATTCCGGCTCTGTTCAACGTAATGGTTTCAATATGATAAATACCCTTGTAAGTGTTTTGAACAACCGTAACATAACACCGTATCTGTGGGTGTCCGACGGCAGCCAGAATGATCTTAAGCCTGCTGTCGATTTCATGTGCTCAAAGCATGTTTATGCTATTGTCTGTGATAACACATGCCTTCCCTCTTCTGCCGCGGATACATTGGCCGGATTCAAAAGCGGCTCATTGCCTTCGGTCATAATGATAAATTCATATAAAGACACGCCCGGAGTCATCAATATCATCTGCGACATCAAAGATACTTTTATGACACTTGTCAGTAATACGCTTAAATCAGGTGCTGTTTTTCCGGCTTTTCTCTTCTCGTCAATGTCGGAATTCTGTCTTGAGATGCTTGACGGTTTCAAACTTGCCTGCGCAGGTGCTGGAATCGAACCGTCAGTCGAATGTATGCATCTGTGCCCCGGCGGAACCGCAGATTCTTATAACTATATTAAATCGCTAAAAGAACAGGGCAAAATACCGGATGCCATATTCTGTTCCAACGATATGCTTGCACTCGGGGCATCAAACGCCCTTGCAATGCCGGATGTCCGAATAACCGGATGCGGTTGTGATTTATGTACGGAGCCGGGAATTATGCCGTTTGGCAGCATAAACTGCCGGATTGATGAAATAACACGGCATATTGCGGACACTCTCATGAATATCTCAATCAACGTACCCGTATCCACGCGGACGGGATTTACTCCTTATTTATAAAGGGGCACTAAAAAACATACCGTTTTCCATGCCCCAGTTAAATCAGGATATATTATTTTATTCAAACCGATTCTTCATCAAATTCCACCTTAACATAATTACCACGTTCGGTCGTCTCTATTTCAAGAACTTTACCCTCAGCAGACTTGATGCGTTCGGCGAATTTGTAATTGCGGGACATTGCCACCGCCGGGACTATGGTATAATACCAGCTCGACGGAAGCACTCCCTCTGTTATCTTAACGGTATCTCCCGGTTTTACGAGATTCTCCCGTTCCATTTTAAATTCTTCGATTCTCATAATTCAATATGATTTAATCCTCTTCGTCATCATCAGGCATATCCCAGTTGTGATATACAGCCTGAACATCGTCATCATCATCAAGCAGATCCAGAATTCTGTTCATCTGCTTAATATCGTTCTCCGAAGTAAGTTCAACCCATGTCTGCGGAATCATTGTAACTTCAGCCTGTGCAAGCTCAAGCCCTGCTGCTTCAAGAGCTTCTCTTACGGCGCCACAGTCATCCGGAGCTGTGATGATTTCAATTTCATCCTCATCCTCGTCATTGACGTCTTCTGCACCCGCATCAAGTGCAAGCATCATAAGCTCATCGGCATCCATCTTACAATCTTCCTTGTTGATAAGGATCTGACCTTTCTTGTCAAACATAAATGATACACATCCCGGCGTACCTACATTTCCATTGCCCTTTGTGAATGCATTTCTTACGTTAGACGCAGTTCTGTTCTTATTATCAGTAAGTGTCTCAACGATGATCGCAGTTCCGTTAGGACCGTATCCTTCATATGTGATTGCAGTAAAGTTTGCTGCATTGGCATCTCCGGCAGCCTTCTTGATACTTCTGTCGATCGTATCATTAGGCATATTGTTTGATTTAGCCTTTGCTATAACATCTCTTAACTTACTGTTATTGTTAGGATCCGGACCTCCCTCTTTAACCGCAACCATAAGCTCCTTACCTAATCTGGTAAAAACCTTACCTTTTGCTGCATCATTTTTCTCTTTTTTATGTTTGATGTTGGCAAATTTTGAATGTCCTGACATACGACACCTCCATTAGTCTTCTTTAACGTCTTTGATGCTGAAGCTGTATCTTCCCATCTTGTCTTTGCCAAGACATACGCACTTAACCTTATCGCCAAGTGTAAGGACATCTTCAACATGATCTATTCTTTCCTTGCAAATCTTGGAAATGTGAACCATTCCTTCTTTGCCCGGTGCAAACTCGATAAATGCGCCGAATTCCTTGATGCTTATGACTTTACCTTCAAGTACAAGACCTTCCTCGTAATCGGTTACGATTGTCTGGATATACTTGATTGCCTTATCCATAGCAGCCTTGTCTGTTCCGCATACCGAAACTGCTCCGTCATCTGTTATATCAATCTTAACGCCCGTTTCCTCGATAATGGCATTAATCGTCTTACCTCTCTGACCGACAACATCACCGATCTTAGCAGGGTCAATCTGAATCTGTACAATCTTAGGTGCATATGCGCCAACTTCTTTACGAGGTTCCGCAATGGCTTTCTTCATGCAGTTCTCCATAATGTACATTCTTGCCTCACGGCATCTTGCTATGGCACCTTCTACGATAGGTCTTGTAAGTCCGTGAATCTTGATATCCATCTGGATTGCCGTTATACCTGCATCGGTACCTGTTACCTTAAAGTCCATATCTCCGAAGAAATCTTCAAGACCCTGGATATCCGTGAGAAGAACATAATCATCATCTGTCTCACCTGTTACAAGTCCGCATGAAATACCGGCAACCATCTTCTTAATAGGTACACCTGCTGCCATAAGTGACATGCATGATGCACATGTAGAAGCCATTGATGTTGAACCGTTGGATTCAAATGTCTCTGATACGGTTCTTATTGCATATGGGAACTCCTCTTCTGACGGAAGCACAGGCAAAAGAGCTCTCTCAGCAAGTGCGCCATGTCCGATTTCACGACGTCCAGGTCCTCTTGAAACCTTGGTCTCTCCAACCGAATAAGCCGGGAAATTATAATGGTGCATATATCTCTTGGATGTTTCCTGCTCATTAAGTCCGTCAATTTTCTGCGCATCTGAAAGAGGTGCAAGAGTACATACGTTGCAGATCTGTGTCTGTCCACGTGTAAACATTGCCGAACCATGGACTCTTGGAATTATATCTACTTCAGCCGCAAGCGGACGTATCTGTGTAATCTCACGTCCGTCAGGTCTTCTGTGATCTTTAAGAATCATCTTACGAACTGTTTTCTTCTCATACTGATATACAGCTTCATCAATAAGCGGAAGCCATTCTTCCTTCTCTGCAAAATTCTCTGCAAGATAATCCTTAAGGTTACGGATTCTCTCTTCACGAACCTGCTTTTCAGGAGCAAACATTACCTCTTCCATCTCTGCAGGAGGTACAATTTCTTTAATCGCATCAAACAAGCCTTCAGGAATTGCACAGCTTGTATATTCATGCTTCGGTTTACCGCATTCAGCGACAATCTTGTCAATAAAAGCGATAACCTGCTGGTTAACTTCATGAGCCTTGTATATTGCTTCAATCATCTTGGCTTCAGGTACTTCATTGGCACCTGCTTCAATCATGATAACTTTCTCTCTTGTTGATGCAACAGTAAGCTTGAGATCAGAAACAGCTGTCTGTGCACCGTTAGGATTGATTACGAATTCTCCGTCAATAAGTCCTACCTGTGTTGTTGCGCAAGGTCCGTCAAACGGGATATCTGATATGGCAACTGCGATAGCTGAGCCAAGCATTGCCGTAAGCTCAGGGCTGCACTCCGGATCAACTGACATAACAAGGTTGTTGAGTGTTACATCATTACGGTAATCCTTAGGGAAAAGAGGTCTCATAGGTCTGTCGATAACACGCGATGTAAGAATGGCATTCTCTGAAGCTTTTCCCTCTCTCTTATTAAATCCTCCCGGTATTTTACCTACGGCATATAATTTTTCTTCATATTCAACGCTGAGTGGGAAGAAATCGATTCCGTCCCTTGGTTTCTCCGATGCTGTTGCGGTTGAAAGTACAACAGTATCGCCATAGTGCATAAATGCAGCGCCGTTAGCCTGCTTTGCAACTCTGTCGATGTCTACCGTAAGTGTTCTTCCGGCAAGTTCCATACTAAAACTTTTATACATAGTATCTCCTGTTCTGCCTTTGCGGCATGTTTGTTATAGTGCGGCGGCAAGACATCGAAACAACTGACAAATCCACAGCTGTCTGTACATTTGTCAGTGGTCTCGCACATCCTGCCATCCGTCTTTTGCACGGTAAAAATGGGCGGAAAACTCCGCCCATACCATAAACTATTTTCTGATTCCCAGACGGGCAATCAATTCACGATATCCTTCAACATCATTCTTCTTGAGGTACTCAAGTAATGCTCTTCTCTTACCAACCATTTTAAGAAGACCTCTTCTTGAATGATGGTCTTTCTGGTTAACTTTAAGATGTTCTGTGAGCTCCTTGATTCTCTCTGTAAGAAGGGCTACCTGTACTTCTGGTGAACCTGTATCTCCTTCTTTTCTGCCGTACTCGGCGATAATCTGAGTCTTTTTTTCTTTAGATATCATCTGTGATATTCCTCCTTAATTATAATCACCGCATACTAAGAACCAGGTCGGAGTGTCCTGTATCTGAGTATCGGTTAAGCATTAATACTTTACGATATTAACATATTATCGGATATAAATCAAGATTTTCTTTCGCTCTTTATATCATAAAATATGTTTTTGAAAATTCTATATCCCTTACAAGCTGGTTCTTAAGTGCGTCGACCGATTCAAATTTCATTTCAGGCCGCCGGAAATGTATCAGTTCCACTTTAATGCTTCTGCCGTAGAGATCGCCGTCATATCCGATAAGGTTGGTTTCGACATTGACCGCATTGTTATCGGAGATTGTCGGTTTGACACCAATATTACTGATTCCGTAATATTCTTTGCCATCTATTAATGTTTTGGACGCATATACGCCGAACGGCGGAAGAATTTTATCATCACCCGGCAATATATTTGCTGTCGGAAATCCTATTGTGCGTCCTATTCTGTTGCCGTGTACGACAACTCCCGTTATGCTGTACGGGTAATCCAGAAGAATGTTAACCGTTTCCATATGTCCTGCCGCAATTTCTTCGCGGACCCAGCTGCTGCCGATTTTCCGGCCATCATATGTCTCTTTTTTGAGAATTACCGGTTCAAACCCGAGTTTGTCACAGTTTGACCTTAATGTCTGCGCATTTCCTCGTCCGCCCTTGCCAAATGTCCAGTCTTCACCAACTACAATATATGCGGCTTTCATTTTGTTTTTCATGACATCTGTAAGAAAATCAACAGGTTCTGTGTCCGCAACTTCCGTATCAAAAGGGTACTCAACCAGAATATCGACTCCGAGTTCCTCAAGAATAGCTTTTCTTTCACCCGGTGTGGTTATTTTCTCGCTTTCCATATACGGAAATTTATTTTTCTCTGTTACCTTGAAGGTAAAAACTGCGCTTTTCATTCCCGTCTTGTGGGAAATCTCCAGCGCTTTATGAATGAGTTTTCTGTGTCCTTTGTGTATTCCGTCAAATTTGCCCAGCGTCACAACCGTGTGCTCATCAAGTACAAAATCTTTGTTTTCAATGCAAATCATTAATTCACTCTCCGTTCAGAAACATTTTATACGGTCTGTAAATGCCGGTATGTCTGTCATACTCATACAAAGCCGTAAAAAGCGGTTCTCTTTCCTTACGGTCAAAATATATTCTCACCTTATATACATCATCTGTTTCAAGACGGCCGGCACTGCATTCATCCGCTTTGAACATATTGCCGTTTTTAACGTATTTCCAGTATGTTTCAGGAATCACTGCTGCAGGATAATCCATGAAGAAAAAATCAACAGGTTTAATGCACTTTTCCAATGTTCCGGCGTTCTTCCTCTGTTCAACTTCATCCAGCGTGAGCGCATCCTCTGCAAGGCATATTCCCGAACGGGTTCTTACAAGGTCTTTCATGCATGCCCCGCAGCCCAGTTTTGTGCCTATGTCCCTGCAAAGCGATCGGATATAAGTTCCCTTGCTGCATCCGACAGTAAATGCACACTCTGCGGTTCCTACGGTGTCTATTTTAATATAATCTATGACAACGTTGCGCGGCTTACGCTCTACTTCAACACCTTTTCTCGCAAGTTCATAAAGTTTATGTCCGTTAACTTTAATTGCCGAATACATGGGTGGAATCTGATCATAGCTTCCCACAAAAGACATGATTGCATCTGTTATCGCACCGGCATCCGCCGTGACTTCTTTCTCCGTCAATACCGTACCGGATATATCTTCAGTATCAGTGGTAACTCCCAAGAGCATTGTAACTTTATATTCCTTGGTTCTGTCCGTTAACATATCACATAATCTGGTTCCATTGCCAAGGCACACAGGAAGCACGCCCGTTGCATCAGGGTCAAGTGTTCCTGTGTGTCCGATTTTCTTCTGTTTCAATATTCCTCTTAACCTGGCTACAACATCGTGTGATGTGTACCCTTTCTCTTTGTAAATATTGATTATGCCGTTATACATTATCAAAGTCCTGCTCTTACGAGCTCCTCCAGTTTGGTAATAATCGCATTCTTATCCAGTGTCGTTGTGAATCCGGCAGCTCTTATATGTCCGCCGCCGCCAAATTCTCCCGCAATGCTGTTGACATCAACATCATGCACGGAGCGCAGGCTTGTCTTTATCTTTCCGTCCGGAAGTTCGTACATAAATACAGCAACTTCGACTCCCTCAGTAAATCTGAGTTCATCAATAATTCCTCCCGTATCGCGGCCGATAACATCATATTCCTTCAATGTATCCGCTGATACATAAGAATATATAAGCCTGCCGTCTAAAAGTCTCTCCGAATCAAGCAATGCTTTTCCGAGCAGGAGATTCTGCTTATAGCTTTTTCTAAAAAACGTATCATCAATAATACTTGTGAAATCAATTCCTTTGTCCATAAGCTTGCCTGCAATCTGCATTGTCCTGCTTGTCGTCGACTGGTATTTAAAAACACCTGTATCATGAACCATGCCCGTATACAGACATTCTGCCGTATTTTTTGAAATATGATTTTCATCGAGCAATTCAAAAAGCACTTCGCTTGCAGAGCTTATCTGCGGACATATATGGTTGACATCAGCAATACCTTTTGTGGACATATGATGATCGATACATATCGTCTTAGAAGCATTGCGTATATAGTCAAGTGTAAATTCCGCAACACGTCCGAGGTCGCCGCAGTCCAGTATGATAAAAACATCGTATTTGATATTTTTATTTGCCGAATGCCTTATATCCGAAGCACCCGACAGGAACTTAAAGTTTTTTTCAATCGGATCAAGATATATATCAACAGTCTTGTCCGGCATATTCTCCCTGATATAATTGTAAAGACCAAGAGTCGAGCCGACACAGTCCCCGTCAGGCCTTATATGCCCTGTAATTCCTATGCTTGCAGCACTTAAAATCTCTTCTTCAACAGATACCATTATTCCTCCCTGCCCTCATCTTTGGCACTTACCTCATCAATAAGTCTGGACATATTAACTCCGTATTCTATTGACTGGTCAAGCACAAAAATAATCTGAGGTGTATTTCTGAGATTAACGGTCTTGGCAAGAAGATTCCTTATATATCCTTCCGCACTTCTCAAACCGGTAATTGTATCTTTCTGTGACTGTTCATCTCCGAGAACACTTATATATGCCTTGCACATCTTAAGGTCCGGTGAAACTTCCGTGGCAACCACGGAAGTCATCGGATTAATTCTCGGATCCTTTATTTCGGCGCGGATTATATTGCTTAATTCGCGCATGACTTCATTATTTATTCTGGTAAGTTTGATGCTGTTTTTACGCATGGCTTAACCTCCTAACGCGGTATTTCAACCATAGTATAAGCTTCAAGTATATCGCCTTCCATGATGTCATTGAATTTTTCAAGAACACATCCGCATTCATATCCTTCTTTGACTTCCTTGGCGTCATCCTTGAATCTCTTAAGTGAGGCGAGAGGTCCATCATAAATCATGTCATCGCCTCTCATAAGTCTTACGGAACATCCTCTTGTAAGAACTCCGTCAAGTACATAAGAACCGGCAATTGTTCCTACATCTGATGCTTTGTATGTCTGGCGTACTTCTGCGTGTCCGATTACTTTCTCCTCATACTTAGGATCAAGCATTCCCTTCATGGCAGCTTCGACATCCTCTATAGCCTGATAAATTACTCTGTATAATCTCAGGTCAACATTCTCCGCATCGGCAACTGCTTTAGCCTGATTATCAGGACGGACGTTAAATCCGATTATAATTGCATTCGATGCTGATGCAAGTATAACATCTGATTCATTAATCGCGCCGACACCCGCATGAATAACTTTGACGACAACTTCATCATTGGATAATTTCATAAGGCTCTGCTTTACTGCTTCAACCGAACCCTGTACATCGGCCTTAACAATAATATGAAGTTCCTTAAGATTACCTGCCTGAATCTGCGAGAACAGATCATCAAGCGACATTTTGGACTTCGTCTCTTCGAGAAGTTTCTCTCTTCCTTCCCTGATAAATGTCTCAGCAAAGCTTCTTGCTTCCTTCTCTGTCTCCGGAGATACAAATACATCACCGGCATTAGGCACATCATTAAGACCGAGTATCTCTACCGGAATTGACGGACCCGCCTGCTGTATTCTTTTTCCCTTATCGTCAACCATTGCTCTTATCTTGCCATGGCATGAACCAACCGCAATATGGTCACCGACATGAAGTGTTCCCTTCTGTACAAGCATTGTTGCAACAGGTCCTTTACCTTTATCAAGTCTTCCCTCAAGAACAAGTCCTCTGGCTCTTCTGTTAGGATTAGCTTTAAGTTCAAGGATTTCTGCCGTAAGCAAAAGCATATCAAGGAGATTGTCGATACCTTCTCCAGTATGTGCCGATACCGGACAGAAAATAGTGGAACCGCCCCAGTCTTCGGGTATAAGTTCGTATTCCACAAGTTCCTGCTTTACTCTTTCTATATTGGCACTAGGCTTATCAATTTTGTTGATTGCAACTACTATTTCAATTCCGGCTGCCTTTGCATGGTTAATAGCTTCGACAGTCTGTGGCATTACACCATCATCGGCTGCAACTACAAGAATGGCGATATCTGTTGACTTGGCACCACGCATTCTCATGGCCGTAAATGCCTCGTGTCCCGGTGTATCAAGGAATGTTATCTGCTGTCCGTGTGCCTCTACCGTATAAGCACCGATGTGCTGTGTGATACCTCCGGCCTCTCTTGATGTTACATGTGTCGAACGGATGGCATCAAGAAGTGATGTTTTACCATGGTCAACGTGTCCCATAACGCAGACAACAGGCGGTCTCGGAACAAGAGTTGACGGATCATCTTCCTCTTCTTTAAGAAGTTCCTCGATAACATCGACTTTAACCTCATGTTCACAGATACAGTTGTATTCCAATGCAATTTCTTCAGCTGTATCAAAATCGATTTCCTGATTGATCGTCACAACCGTTCCCTGCAGGAAAAGTTTCTTAACAAGTGCTGCAGGTGCTATCTTCATCATATCAGCAAGTTCTTTAACAGTAAGCGTATCCGGAAGCGTAAGGGTTCTGATTGTCTCCTCTTCCGCTTTTTTCTGCTGCTGTTTAACTTTATTCATATTCTTCTCGAGAGCCTTGGTGTTCTCCATTCTCTCGGTCTTATCGTAGCTGCTGTTATCTCTCTTACGGTTTTCCCTGTCACGGTTTCTCTGCTCTTTAGCTTCTCTTTCCTTGATAGCTTCTCCGCCGTCAAATCCGCTGTTTCTGTCATCCTTGCGGAAATTATTTCTGTCATTGCCACCGGTTCTTCTGTTATCCGGTGCTGCATTTCTGTCCTGGTTTCTTCCATCCTGGCGTCTGTCTGCAAATCTTCCGTCCTGACGTCTGTTATCTCCAGATCTTCCATCCTGGCGTCTGTTATCTCCCGGTCTTCCATCCTGGCGTCTGTTATCTCCAGGTCTTCCATCCTGACGTCTGTTATCTCCAGGTCTTCCGTCCTGACGTCTGTTATCTCCCGGTCTTCCATCCTGGCGTCTGTTATCTCCCGGTCTTCCATCCTGACGTCTGCCATCTCCAGGTCTTCCATCCTGGCGTCTGTTATCTCCCGGTCTTCCGTCCTGACGTCTGTTGTCATCAGGTCTTCCATCCTGACGTCTGTTGTCATCAGGTCTTCCATCCTGACGTCTCTCCGCCGGTCTGGCATCCGGTCTCGGCTTTCTGTCTACCATTGTTCCATCCGGGCGCACTCTGTCGCTTGGACGTTCTCCCGGCTTAGCGTTGTCTCTTGGGCGGATTCTCTCTACCGGTCTTCCGTCCGGGCGCACTTTGTTGTCCCTTCTGTCGCCAGGTCTTCCATCCCTTCTGTCGCCTGTTCTTCTCTGGTCTCTTACTTCCTTGCGTCCGCTGTTCTGCGGATTATATGAAGCAAAAATCTTTTTCTTCGGTGCTGCATCTTTAGATGCGTCCGCTCCGGCTGCCGTTTCTGTCTTAGGTGGCTCTGTCTTAGGTGTCTCTGTTTTAGGTGTCTCTGTTTTAGGTGTCTCTGTTTTAGGCGCCTGTTCTTTGGTCTCTGATGTATTACGGCCTTTTGCAAAATACTTTCTTGCACTTTCAGCTTCCGCATCAGACACAGAACTTGAATGTGTTTTAATATCGCTGTTGCTCTTTGAAAGGTACTCTACAAGTTCTTTGTTGGGCACATTTATTTCTTTTGATAATTCGTAAACTCTCATTTAGTTAAAACTAACCTCCTTGATATTTAAGGATTCACATTCCGATTAACCGGAATTTATAAATCTAATTTGCCGATAAGCGACTTCGCCAGTCCCTCGTCCGTAACCGCTGCCGATGTACGGATTTCACATCCGATACTCTTTCCGAGTGTCTCCTTGTCAGCATAGAATGCTATCGGGACATTATAGAAACTGCACTTATCACTGAATTTCTTTTTGGTCTTGTCAGAGGCATCTTTCGCTATCACAACAAGGTACGCACTTCCGTCCCTTATCGCATTCTCTACCGAGAATTCGCCGCTGACAATATTTCCGCCACGTTTGGCAAGTCCGAGCATGGAAAGAACGTTATCATTTTTCATAATCAGCCATCTCCTTCTTAAGCTCATCATATACTTCCTGCGGGATACGGACTTTTAACGAACGCTCAAGGCCTTTATTCTTAACTGCTTTTTCAAGACATTGCATTGTCTTACAGATATATGCGCCTCTGCCGTTTTTCTTGCCTGTATCATCAAGAAGTATTTCACCTTCACTTGTCTTTATAACACGCAGCATTGCTTTTTTTTCTTTATCTTCACCGCATCCCACACACTGTCTGAGCGGTATTTTTCTTTCTGCTGCCATAATATTACCTTTTACTGCTCATCCGGATATTCATCTGAATATTCCTCATCATATTCAGCTTCCGGATAATACATATCAAGTAATCCAAGCTCTTTGGCCTGTGTTTCACTCTTGATATCGATTTTAAATCCTGTAAGTTTGGCTGCAAGTCTTGCGTTCTGTCCTTCACGTCCGATTGCAAGTGAAAGCTGGTAATCCGGTACTATAACCTGCGCTGTTTTCTCTTCATCATCAGCAACTACCGATACAACCTTCGCCGGGCTGAGGGCATTTTCAATAAGATTGGCCGGATTCTCGCTCCAGTTGATAATATCTATTTTCTCTCCGCCGAGTTCATCTACTACTGCATTAACTCTGGCTCCGTTAACTCCGACACATGCACCTACCGCATCAACGTTAGGATCCTTGGACCAGACTGACATCTTGGTTCTTGAGCCGGCTTCTCTTGCAACATTCTTAATCTCAACTGTGCCATCACGCACTTCTGTAACTTCTTCTTCAAAAAGTCTCTTAACCAGTTCCGGATGTGTTCTTGAAACAAGGATACGCGGTCCTTTCTTATCATCCTTAACTTCTACAACGTATACCTTAATTCTGTCATTAGGTTTGTAATGCTCGCCCTTGACCATTTCACTCTCATTAAGAACGGCATCCGCTCTTCCGAGATTAATTATAAGATTACGTCCGGCATATCTTTGTACCACACCGGTCATAACATCTTTTTCTTTGCTGTAATAATCATCATAAAGAACCCTGCGCTCTTCCTCACGGATTTTCTGAAGAATTACATTCTTGGCAATCTGGATTGCGATTCTTCCGAGTTCTGCCGACTTGACATCAATGTTTACGGTATCTCCGATGTCGTATTTGGAATTAATCTCTTTTGCTTTTGCGAGACTTATCTGCGTAACGTCATCCTCTACATTCTCAACAACTTCTTTAGCCGCAACCACTGAGAAATCTCCTGTATCCGGATCAACTTTGGCAATAAAATTGTCCGCTTTACCGTAATGGTTCTTGCAGGCCGTAAGAAGTGAATTTTCTATTGCCTCAATTAAGGTGTCTTTACTGATTTTCTTTTCTTTTTCCAGAGCACTGAGTGCTTCCATTAAATCACTGTTCATTTTTTCATTTATCCTCCTAATTATCTAAAAATATACAGTCTGTCTTATAACGGCGATATCACGCCTCTCAAAAACCTTCTCACTGCCATCTTCCAGTCCGATAGTGACCGTGTCCTTATCATATGCGTTCAGAAGTCCGACATAATCTTTCTTATGCTCAACCGGCTTATATAACTTAAGTTCAACTTCTTTACCGATATTGCGTTCGAAATCCTTGTCTTTCCTGAACGGTCTGCCAAGTCCCGGGGAGCTTACCTCCAATATATAGGACTCTGCAATAAAATCCTTCTCATCCAGCTTGTCACTGAATGCTCTGCTTACCACTTCGCAATCATCCACGGTAATTCCGCCCGGCTTATCAATATATGCCCTGAGGTAATTATTCTGACCTTCTTTGACATACTCAATATCCACAAGCTCGTATCCGTTGGATTCGATTATCGGCATAATAAGCTTCTCTGCCATGGCTTCGTAATCGTCACGTTTTGCCACACTGTCACATCCTTTCTATGGCATTTGTTTTCCATACAAAAGAGTGAGCTCCGAAAAGCTCACTCCTAGTAAAATCATCATTGACTGTAAAATAATATCATACTCTCAAATAAAATGCAAGTACTTTTTATTCTGCTGCCGTATCCGCATCTGTTTCTGTCTCATCGGATTTAAAATCATACGAAAAACAGTTCTTGATTGCGTCTGCCTTGCTGCTTGTAATATAGTATATCGCATCTGATTTGTCTGACTTGATGCTGTATGTTTTATTATCCGAATCAAGTGTTCCTATTGTTAATGTAATGACGGAATCTTTATCATTCTCATCTGTGTACCCTATCTTAATAGTGCACGTCGGGTCATCCAGACCATATGCGGCAAGCGTTTTATCATCCGATTTATATTCAAGACATCCGTCATATGTTATGTCAAGTGCATTACGCACAGATGATAAATCTGTCGTATCCGTGACTTCATATGCTTCGCCTCCGTTTACGGATGCATTCCACACAACATTTGGAACTTTATCACCATTCTCATCTGTCTCATCTTCCGAATATACATCCACGCTTCTGTCCTTATTAAGTACAAGGCTGCTGCCGTCCTTACTTGCAAGGCTGAAACTGTAATATTTGCTGTTCCAGACTGTATTGACACTGTCTATCCTGGCAAAATGCGCTATCTCATCCGCCTTGATATCATCCATACAGGAAATGCTGCATGTATATACCGTATCATTTTCTGCATCCTTTACATAGTATTCGCTGTCATAGCTTTTACCTATATAAATAGTCTGTCTGCCACCGTCAGGGGATGTGATTTTCACGGTATATGCCGGATCCTTAAGCCCGTAGCTTTCTATCGAATCCGCATTACTGATTTCCCGGCTTGCCAAAAGTCCTGCAAATTCATCAGCTATTTTCTTAATAATTGATGAGTCCAGCGGAAATTCACTGTCTCCGTCATAATTCCACGTACCGTCCTTACATGTAAAAGTAAAATCTCCGAAGCTTATTGCTGAAAGTTCATCGTAATCATTAACCTTAATTGCAGCAGCCAACGATTCCGCTTCACTTTCTTTCTGGCTTTTTTCAGAGTTGAACTTCGTTACTTTCTTAATAATGATATTTCCGGCAACGAGCACTACAAGGATTGATGCAAGAATTATTATTATTTTAATCTGTTTATTCATTCTGCACCACCTCTAAAGCTTTCTTCTGCCAAACCATCTTAAGAATCCAAGGATAAGAAGCGCTACCGGAATTATACCTATAAATATGGCACCGATTCCGCTTCCGTTGGCTATCGTGTTATATGTTGTCTGAAGGCTTATGCTGTCTATCGATATGTTGCTGACATCATCAAAATTAGATGTTATCGAATTCATAAACACCTGCAGGTCCATAAGATTCGTGTAATATGACGTAAATTCATCATCAATGATTGAAGCCGAGCCAAAAACAGTAAATCTTGATTCGTCTTTTGTTGCGGCTGCGGCAAGTGTATATTTGCCTTCGGTATAATCATTCTCACCGACAACGGCTGCGCCTTTATTGGATGTTGTAAGAAATTCATCAACCGTAACTCCGTCTGTTTTCTCAACTTTCAATCCAAGCGAACCAAATAAAAGTGTATATTCTTCCGAACCGAATTTGCCGGTTATGTCGCCAGAGCTATAATTAGGGAAAATCTGATATACATTCTGTCCGTAATACCTCTCGGTATCGGCGATATATCCGTTTACCTTTGAAATTCCGTAATCTGCCATAAGCGCGTCAAAATTCGGTGTTTCGGTCGTAGTATCAGCTAATACAACTGTCATTTTGCCGCCGTTTTCCATATACTCTCTGAGAAGCTTAAGCTCATCATCGGCAAGATCCTTCGTCGGCTGGTTGCATATAAGCATATCACAATCATCCGGGATTCCGTTATCTACGAGAAGGTTGACGGATTTCACATTGAAATTCGATTTGGATATAAGTCCCGATATATTTTTCCCGAGATCGCTCTCACCGTGTCCGCTTATTGTATATATAAGCTTGTTGTTTTCATTGGATACATAATCGATTGCTTTGGTAAGCTGGCCCTCTCCGTCAAAAGACGTCTCATACGTACTTCCGTAGTAAGAGGTTGATGTAACGATTATGTCACTGAATGCAACTTTTGTGGTCTTATCTGTGGCATCACATTTGATAACGATATTGTTTTCCTCTGTATCATATGTGGTAAGAACCGAAGGATAAAGGACCGGATCCTTATATGTAACCTTGATATGGTCCGAATAATCGGCATATTTAGCAAGTAGTGTTGAAATTCTCTTATCCGTACTTTCTTTATCTTTAATTACAATTATCTCAACATCATTCTTCAATCCGTCAAGAACCGAATGTGTGGTATCACCTATTGAATACAGATTGTTACTGCTGACATCAATATTTCTGGCAGCCGTCGGAAGCTTTGAAAACATCACGTTGGCCGCTATTACAATAGCAATTATTACTACCATAATCACCGTGGAATAAGAACCTTTTCTAAAAGCCTTTGTTCCGATTAAATTATGTTTTTCTCTCTTCATGGCTGACCTCCTAGCTCCATCTTCTCTTATTAAGACTTGAAACAGTCAGCATAAGGAAGACAAAAATAATGGAAATATACATTACTATTCCGCTTATATCAAACAGATTGTAATACGCAATGTTCGATATAGGTTTGGATAAATCCATTTTATCGGTAACTGCATTGAGCCATGTACTGAGTAAGGATGACTTTGCAAGGCGAACAGCCAGTAATGCTATAAATCCTGCGCCGCCGATTGCTCCGGCAATTATCCAGTTCTTTGTCAAAGCATATATTATAAGGAACACAAGTACAAGCAGAACCATAAGACCGATGTGTGCTGCCATTACCGTGTTCGGTATGTATCCGGTAAGTCCGCTCCAGAACACCAGCAGGAATACAGCCGCAAACGAACCGACAGCCGCTATGATCTGGCTCTCCGTAAGTGATGATATGAACACACCAATGCTGATGTACACAAGTCCAAAGAAGAACGCCGTAAATATTGTGAGATAGTCAACCTTAAGATATGATGTGCTTCCCTTAAGATTAATGATAAGCGGGCACAGACATGACACAAGCAACGGTATTGCATATATAACCGCATATGCCAGGAATTTGCCAAGCACAATCTGCCATATCCTGACCGGTGTCGTAAGAAGCATCTGGTCGGTGCGGCTCTTTCTTTCCTCGGCAAAAGAACGCATTGTCAAAAGCGGCGTTGCAAACATCATTATCGAAAGCGCACTCATAAGTGAATATGAGAACCTCGGATATCCATATGAAAGATTATATATGTAAAAATATATTCCTATCAGGATAATCATTACCGCGCAGAAAACATATCCCAACATAGAATTAAAGAAGGATTTAATTTCTTTTGAAAATATTGCACCCATTATTCGGCCTCCTTTGTGTCGGCTGTAAGCTCAATGAAGAGTTCCTCAAGCGACTTGGTTATTTTATGCATTTCATAAACCGGTATGCGGCTCTGTGCCAGTGCATAGAAAACAGCTTCAAGTGTATCATCCTTGCCGTCATAATCAATCGTTGCCTTGACAAAATCATCTTCTGTCTTACATTCCGTTTCATTTATTCCCGGCACCTCTGCAATGGCATTTCTGAAGCTTCCTTCGTCAGCTTTGGCCAGAATCTCAAGTTCACATGTCTCACCCATATATTTATACAGATTATCTATCGTATCGCTGGCAACCAGACGTCCATGGGATATTATCAATACATAATCACATACTTCACTGACTTCCGAAAGAATATGCGAACTTAAAATGACCGTATGATTCTTCGCAAGTTCTTTAATAAGGTCCCTTATCTCGATAATCTGCTTCGGGTCAAGACCTACTGTCGGCTCATCAAGTATTATTATATCCGGAAAACCAAGGACCGCATATGCAAGTCCGACTCTCTGTCTGTAACCTTTGGACAGATTCTTTATAAGCCTGCCCTCCACATCCTTGACATGAGCCATCTCCTTCGCCTGTTCGATGAAATCCTCTGATTTATCTTTCGGAAGTTTCTTAAGCTTCGCGGCAAAATGCAGATATTCGTTAACAGTCATATCCGTATAAAGCGGCGGTATCTCCGGCAGGTATCCTATGCATTTCTTGGCTTCCTCCGGTTCGTCAAGCACATTATGTCCGTCTATTATGACATCACCGCTTGTCGCACCAAGATATCCCGTTATTATATTCATTGTAGTGGATTTACCGGCACCGTTCGGTCCCAGAAAACCGTAAATTCTTCCCGGTTCAAGTGTAAACGACAGATTGTCAACGGCTGTATGACTGCCATATTTCTTGACCAGATTCTTAACTTCAATCACAACTGATTCCTCCTTACATTCAGCCAATTTACAAAATATTATATGGAAAATTTATGGTTAAAATTAGTCCAAAAAATGTTTTATTTGTGTATTTAATGTGACAATTGCGTGAAAAAAATCCCGCCACACCGTGTCAGCCGGCATAGCGGGTATAAATATTCCTGTTCTGCTTAGTTAGTCTTGTGAATGTGCGTGTACAGATGATCCTGGCAATATTCATAATTGCCTGCACACTTGGAGCAGAACCTGAATACGAGGTCATCCCCGTCCTTCTCCGTTCTTCCACAGACCGCACAACGGTGCTTGGTGATTCCTGCATTCCGTGCCGCCTTATCAGTTCTCTGCTTTCTGGCAAAATCGCGGTGCATCTTCCGCTGTGAGCGGTTCATCCGGATATAATTGCGCGTTGTGAAGAAAAATACAATAAAATTGAGCATCGAAGAACCTATCACAAAAGGATATACAAATCCAACGTTCCCATTCATTAACATGCCGGAAATCATCTCATACACAAGGAAAGCACCATATACAACGCCCAGCCATTTAACCTTGATCGGTATAATAAACATCAACAGCACCTGATTATCCGGGAATGTCGCAGCATATGCCAGAAATATCGACATATTGACATAATATGTGCTGAACACATATGAAAGTGACTCAAAAACAGTGTATTCACTGTATATTCCGTTCAAAAGTTCCGGTCTGAACAAATAGCAGAAGCCCATCATAAGAAAGCTTCCGATTAATGTAAAAAACATACCGGCAAACAGATAAAGATTATACTGGAATGTTCCCCATGTCCTCTCAAGCGACGTTCCTATTGAATAATAGAACACCAGCATGATTATCGCAAAGAATATATTATTCTCTCCCGGCGGAATAAGGATCCAGCTTACAATTCTCCACACCTGTCCGTGTACGATTGCGTATGGATTAAGTGTGAGATACTCCATAAATGCCGGTGCCGCAAATTCGATAATATATCCCGCCACATAACACAGAATCAGTATAAGTGAAAGATTACGTATGGCAAACCTGCCGAATTTATGTTCCAGTTTATATATAAAATTCATATTATGTCATCTCCTGCTTTCTAAAACAAGTCTTTTTTACGGAAGATAAATGCTATTATCAACGATATAATAAGTGATATTCCTATTACAATCGGGAATCCCCATTCGCTGTCAGCAAACGGCATTGAAAACGACTTGACATTCATTCCGTAAAAGCTGGCAATCATGGTAGGGATTGAAAGCACAATTGTTATCGTGGTAAGAAACTTCATAACACTGTTCTGGTTATTGGATATAACCGATGCGAAAGTATCCATCGTTCCGTTAAGAATTCCACTGTATATATTGGCCATCTCAATAGCCTGCTTATTCTCTACAATTACATCTTCTATAAGGTCCTCGTCCTCCGGATATTTCTTGATGGCACTGAACTTAAGCAGTTTCTCAAGAACTATCTCATTCGCCTTAAGCGATGTTGTGAAGAACACAAGGGATTTCTCCAATTCGAGAAGTTCGATAAGTTCTTTATTACGCGTAGCCTCATGAAGCTTCTGTTCTATGCTGTCGCTTCGTCTGTCAATAATTCTGAGGTAATTCAGATACAGCGTCGCATTCCGGTAAAGTATCTGAAAAATAAATCTCGTCTTCATATGTGTATAGAAATTCCTGACTCTTCCGTCCATAAAGGCCGTGAGAACCGGAGTATCTTCAAGACAGACAGTAATTATCGTGTCATTGCATAACACAATCGATAATGGTATTGTACCATACCAATCCTTCTCATTTCTCTCCTCAATAGTAGGTATATCAACAAGGATAAGTGTATAATTATCCTCGACATCAATTCTTGAACGTTCTTCTTCATCAAGAGGTGCCCTCATATCAGTAGCATCGATATCATATCTGGTCGCAACCTCATGCAGTTCCTCGGCTGTCGGGTTCGTCATAGCCACCCAGCATCCGGGTTCAAAATTCTCAATCTGAAGGACTCCGCTTTCGGCAGTCTTAAAAATCTTAACCATAGTTCCTCCTTATGGCTACGGTTGGATTTCTGAAAGCCCGTCTAACGCATACAGTCCGCAGCCATATGAAAATAGTATTTTCCCAAGGTACAACTGTGATAATTATCAGGTCCGCTTTCCATATGTCCACTTCCTTCCGTTTCAAATTTTTCATTCAACTAATTATATTTTACCCATAATGCTTTGTCAAGAATTCCGTTTACTTTAGTTTTTTTTAATATTTTTTTTACATCATCACAGTTGAAAAAAGAAGTTCTTTCATATATAATAAAGATTTGTTAAGAAATTGTTAAATTTAATTGATTTTTATAAGGAGGTACGGCACTTTACGCCGCACAATATGAGTAATTTATACAAACTTGGAATCGATATCGGTTCCACAACCGTAAAGGTTGCATTGATGAATGATAATGATGACATAATTTTTTCCGATTATGAGAGACATTATGCCAATATTCAGGATACTTTAGCAAATCTCTTAAGAAAGGCCCGCGAAATAACGGGTCCTATTTCGGTACATCCCGTGATTACCGGTTCCGGCGGACTTACACTCGCCAACCATCTTGAAATTCCATTTAACCAGGAGGTTGTTTCCGTATCAACTGCGCTGCGCCACTATGCACCGCAGACCGATGTCGCAATCGAGCTCGGTGGTGAGGATGCCAAAATCATATATTTTACAGGCGGTATCGATCAGAGAATGAACGGAATCTGTGCCGGCGGTACAGGCTCATTCATTGACCAGATGGCGTCACTGCTTCAGACTGATGCTGCCGGTCTTAATGAGTATGCCAAGAATTATAAAGCAATATACCCTATCGCAGCCAGATGCGGTGTGTTCGCCAAGACCGATATCCAGCCGCTCATTAATGAAGGTGCCACGAAAGAGGATTTATCCGCCTCTATTTTTCAGGCTGTTGTCAACCAGACAATAAGCGGTCTCGCATGCGGTAAGCCGATACGCGGACATGTCGCATTCTTAGGCGGCCCACTGCACTTTCTTTCCGAACTCAAAGAAGCATTTATCAGGACACTTCATCTTACCGATGAGTACATAATTGCTCCGGATAACTCGCACCTCTTTGCTGCAATCGGTTCAGCACTGGCTTACAAAGAAGATGCCGAAGCAGACATTGATGCACTTATTGAAAGACTCTCGTCCAACATTAAGATGGATTTTGAAGTTGAACGTATGGAACCGCTTTTTGCTGATAAGAAAGCATATGACGACTTCATTGCACGTCATGACAAAGCAACCGTTAAAAAAGGTGATCTTGCCACATACAAGGGCAACTGCTATATGGGTATCGATGCCGGTTCAACAACAACCAAGGTCGCCCTCGTTGCTGAGGACGGAACCCTTCTTTACTCGTTCTACGATAACAATAACGGAAGCCCTCTTGCCACATCCATCAGGGCAATTACCGACATATATAATAAGCTTCCCGAGGATGTACATATCGTCCGTTCCTGCTCTACCGGATATGGTGAAGCGCTTATCAAATCCGCACTCATGCTTGATGAAGGCGAGGTTGAGACGGTTTCGCATTATTACGCCGCTGCCTTCTTCGACCCGGAAGTAGACTGCATACTTGATATCGGCGGTCAGGACATGAAATGCATTAAGATTAAGGATCACACGGTTGACGGCGTACAGCTTAATGAAGCATGTTCTTCAGGCTGTGGTTCGTTCATCGAGACATTTGCCAAATCCCTCAACTATTCGGTTCAGGATTTTGCCAAAGCCGCTCTTTTTGCGGAGCATCCTATAGACCTCGGAACCAGATGCACCGTATTTATGAACTCCAAGGTTAAGCAGGCACAGAAGGAAGGCGCAACCGTTGCCGACATCTCTGCCGGACTTGCATATTCCGTAATCAAGAACGCCCTTTACAAAGTTATCAAGCTTTCAGATGCAAGAGAGCTCGGCAAAAATATCGTAGTCCAGGGCGGTACTTTCTATAACAACGCCGTACTCAGAAGTTTTGAGAAAATAGCCGGAGTCGAAGCCATTAGACCTGATATCGCAGGAATTATGGGTGCTTTCGGTGCGGCACTCATCGCGCGCGAGCGTTATGAAGGCCAGGAAAGCTCAATGCTTGGTCTTGAACAGATAATGGCACTTAAATATGAAACAAGCATGACAAGATGTCAGGGATGTAATAACCACTGTCTTCTCACGATCAATAAATTCAACGGCGGCCGCCAGTTCATCTCCGGAAACCGTTGTGAACGCGGTCTCGGAAAGGAACGCAACAAGGACCACCTTCCTAATATGTATGAATTTAAGAACAAGCTTCTTTTCTCATACAAATCGCTTGACCCTGATAAAGCTCCGCGCGGAACCGTAGGCCTTGCAAGAGCCCTTAATATGTATGAGAACTACCCGTTCTGGCATACATTTTTCACAAAGCTTGGTTTCAGGGTTGTGCTTTCACCTAAATCGAGCAGACAGATATATGAACTCGGCATTGAATCCATTCCAAGTGAATCGGAATGTTATCCGGCCAAGCTTGTTCACGGACATGTATCTTGGCTGATACACCAGGGCATTAAGTTCATATTTATGCCATGTATCCCATATGAGAGATGCGAAGATGAGACCACCAATAATCATTTCAACTGTCCTATTGTCACCTCATATGGTGAAAACATCAAAAACAATATGGAAGAACTCAAGGATAATGATGTCAGATTCATGAATCCGTTCATCTCATTTGCCAATGAAGAGGTTGCAAGCAAAGAGCTTTGCAAGGTATTTGAGAAGGAATTCGGCATTCCGGCATCCGAAACCGCAGCCGCATGTAAAGCAGGCTGGGACGAAATGATTTCCTGCCGTATGCAGATCCGCGCAGAGGGTGAAAGAATCCTTAAATATCTTGAAGAAACAGGACGCCGTGGCATTGTCCTTGCAGGCCGTCCTTACCACATTGACCCGGAGATCAACCACGGAATACCGGAGCTTATCAACTCCTACGGCATTGCCGTACTTTCAGAGGATTCCATCTGTCATCTCGGCAAGGTTGAACGTCCTATAATTGTAATGGATCAGTGGACTTACCACTCCCGTCTCTACGCAGCCGCAAGTTACGTAAAGACACGGGATGACATCGATATGATCCAGCTTAACTCCTTCGGATGCGGACTTGATGCCGTGACAACGGACTGTGTTAATGACATTCTCTCATCCGGAAGCAAAATATATACAGTCCTTAAGATTGATGAGGTCAATAACCTCGGTGCGGCAAGAATCCGAATCCGTTCGCTTATCGCTGCCCTTAAGGTACGCGAACATAACAAATATGTACGCAAAATCCAACCGGCCGCATATCAGCGTGTTGAATACACCAAGGAAATGCAGGATGATAAATATACAATACTTTGTCCTCAGCTCTCACCAATGCATTTTAATATTTTACAACCAGCACTCAATTCATGCGGGTACCGTTTTGTAATGCTGCAGAACATGGACAAATCGGCTGTTGACACCGGACTCAGATTCGTTAATAACGATGCATGCTATCCTTCAATCATAATTACCGGTCAGATTATGGAAGCTCTCCTTTCCGGCAAATATGATCTGAACCGTACTGCGGTCGTAATCACACAGACCGGAGGCGGATGCCGTGCAAGCAACTACATCGGTTTTATCAGAAGAGCTCTTATAAAAGCCGGTCTTGAACACATCCCTGTAATTTCACTCAGTGCTCAGGGTATTGAACATAATTCGGGACTGAAATATAATTATACTCTTCTCAAGAAAGCCATGATGGCTTTACAATATGGTGATGTAATCATGAACGTCCTCTACAGGACAAGGCCTTACGAAAAGGTTCCGGGTTCAGCCAACGCACTGGCAGATAAAATGCGCGACTTATGTGCGAAGAGTTTTGATGACCCGCATTTGTCGGTCCGCAAATTCAATAAAGTTGTTAAACAGATAATAGATGAATTTGATAATCTCCCACTTCTTGACATAACCAAACCGCGTGTCGGCGTTGTCGGTGAGATACTTGTCAAATTCCATCCTACCGCTAATAACAATATTGTCGAACTTCTGGAAAAGGAAGGCTGCGAAGCCGTTGTACCTGATTTTATGGGATTTTTCCTGTACTGTGCGCAGAATGCTTACTTTAAGACAGAGCATCTTGGAGCAAGCCGTAAGTCATTGATGATCAATAAAACTGTCATCACACTCCTTGAAGGTTTAAGAAAGCGTTCCGGCAGACTTCTCGCACAGAGCAAACGTTTCCACGCACCTATGCATATCTCGGATTTACAGAAACTTTCCGTTCCTTATGTATCAAGCGGTAACCAGACCGGTGAAGGCTGGCTGCTCACAAGCGAAATGGTAGAGTTGATTAACAGCGGCACCAAGAATATCGTATGCTGTCAGCCGTTCGGCTGTCTGCCTAACCACATCGTTGGTAAGGGTGTCATCAAGGAAATCCGTCAGGCATTCCCTGATGCCAACATCATCGCCGTCGATTATGATTCCGGTGCAAGCGAAGTCAACCAGCTTAACAGAATTAAACTCATGCTTGCAACAGCAATGAAAAACATATAAAACAAAAGGGATGTAAAAGCCATAAGCTTTTACATCCCTTTAATATTGTATTATTAGTTACTCCGGTATTATAAGTCCGCCGCTGACAAGCTCTCCGGTATATATCGAGTATGCCCCGCTCACTTCATTATTTTCGGAAATATCGCCATCGTACTTTGCGGACACTATATCTCCGGTTTGGATATTTCCGAGTTCAATACATCTTCTCATCCTTATGTCATCAGTGTAAACCTTGTACACTCTGCCTTTTCCGGCATCTTCGCAAAGAATGCTGTCATCTATAAGAACATATCCGTCGCCTATTTCAGTCAGCGTACCATCTATTGATGCCTCATATACGACTTTTTCTGCTTTTCTGCCGTTCTTTCTGGCATAATCAATAATTTCACGCGCTGTTTTTTCCCCGATATAATATGTGTAACCGTAATCCAGAATATTGGTTTCAAGATACCCGCTTTCAGATATATAAATCACTTTCTTATACACGCCAAGTGCGTCTGAACTCACGCAGAATGTCAGATACTCAATGCCATCCCTGTTAAATGCATCATCTGGACACAGTTTTGCGTCCGAATTTCCCGTTAATACATCCCAAATATACGAATCATTCTCTATGCTGTAATTGCCTTTTTCATCATATCCGTAACATTCCGTAAAATTGTCCAAACGCATATTCTGTCTAAGGTTATAGTTTTCTAACAGTTCACCGACGGTAGCCGGAGCCTTGAAGTCACTTACCATATATACATAGAAATCTTTGTCATTTCCGGCTGCCACCATATATTCAGGCGCAATTCCTTTAATCTTTCGTACCTTAAATGTTGCCGTATATTTCTTACCTGTTGTATCATCCGTTCCGGACGCCACTGCATCGCCGATTGTTTCTCCCAGAAATTCATCACCGATTATGCGACAATTTCTTATACTATATGTCGTGTTGTCCAGACTTATGGTACGATATTTTTCACCATCGGTAAGGTATTTCCACGGCCACGCAATATTGCTCTCAGCTCCGTTGACATGGTATTTGTATACGCGTTCGCCACCGCTATTGTTATTATGTGTCAGATGCGGCGCTATCAGAATACCGGCAAGCACCAACACAACTGCCGCAGCAGCCACACTGCACCACTTTACCCACAAACGCCGCGGTTTCCGGCTGCTTTTTTCCGCTGATTCAATCAGCTTATCATCAATATTTCCTATTGCGTTTACTATTTTCATATCCAGATATCCTCCTTTACCAGATAATCTCTTAACTTCTTACGGGTATGCAACAACATATTTTTCACTTTGCTTTCAGTAAATGAGTATCTTGCCGCAATTTCCTTAACGGAGTCAAAAAAATAGTATTTCCGGATAAAAACATTTCTGGCTTCCGCCTTCTGTCCGCGTAAAAATCTGCTTATGGCGCTTCCAAGCTCTTCCCCGGTAATATCTTTCACACATCTTTCATCCGGAAGGACCGCTTCAAGCTCTTCGAGCGAGACCGACATATCTCTTGAACGCTTATCGCGGGTGATAAATTCAAGTTTTTTTAACGATAAATTTCTGGTTATCCTGCTTATAAAAGCCATAAAATTGTCCGGTCTCGCCGGTGGTATTGCATTCCATACACCGACATAAGCATCACTGACACATTCCTCCGCATCTTCTTTGTTGTTTAAAATATTATATGCAATATGGTGACAAAGTCCTCCGTATCTTGAATCCGTTTCCTTAATAGCCTGCTCATCTCTCTGAAAATAAAGCTCTATAATCTCTGAATCATTCACGCTGTTCACCTCCCTTGCCTGATTCAAAAGCGCTTTCACCTATTATGTACGCATTTACACCCCTTTGGTCTCAAAAAAGCAGGATGAATTTTCACCCTGCTTCCAAAAAACATATTCTGCTAAATATTCGGTATCTGCCAGTCAATCGGTTCAACCCCATTGGCCTTAAGAAATTCGTTGCATTTACTGAAATGCCTGCATCCAAAGAAGCCTCTGTACGCCGAAAGCGGGCTCGGATGAGGTGCCTTGAGCACAAGGTGCTTCGGATTCGTGAGCATAGCCGCCTTCTTACCTGCCGGCGCACCCCACAACAGATACACAATCGGTCTGTCCTGCGCGTTGACCGCCTGAATGACCGCGTCAGTGAACTGTTCCCAGCCTCTGCCCTGATGTGAATTGGCCTGATGTGCTCTTACGGTAAGCACGGTATTGAGCAACAATACACCCTGGTCCGCCCAATGTTTGAGGTATCCGTTATTCGGTATATAGCATCCCAGATCATCATGCAGTTCTTTATAGATATTCTGCAATGATGGCGGTATCTCTTTCTGATCCGGCGGAACCGAAAAACTGAGTCCGTGCGCCTGATTCACATTATGATATGGATCCTGTCCAAGCAACAGAACCTTTACCTTGTTAAGCGGTGTAAAATGGAATGCATTAAAAATATCATCTGCCGGTGGGTATATAACCTCCTTGGAATATTCATCTTTAACAAAATAAAATAAATCTCTGTAATACGGCTTATGAAATTCTTCCGACATTGCTTTAAGCCAATCGTTATCTATCGCTGCCATTATCAAATCCTCACTGAAATACCTTTATCTTTAAGATATTTCTTTAAATCCGTTATTTCTAATTCCTTATAGTGAAAAAGTGATGCCGCAAGTGCTGCTTCTGCATGTCCTTTAGCAAAGGCATCATAGAAATGCTCCATCGTTCCTGCTCCGCCGGATGCAATTACCGGAATTCCCACACTGTCCGCAATTGTCCTCGTAAGCTCTATATCATATCCTGCCTTTGTTCCGTCTCCATCCATACTTGTAAGAAGTATTTCTCCGGCGCCAAGCTCATATGCTTTCTTTGCCCACTCCACAGCATCAAGTCCTGTATTGATCCGGCCTCCGGCCTTATACACTTCCCAGCCATCGCCATCGGTTCTGTGTTTCGCATCTATCGCAACCACAACACACTGGCTTCCAAACTTTAATGCTGCCTCACTTATCAGCTCCGGTCTGTCTATTGCCGCCGAATTTATCGATATTTTATCCGCGCCTTCCCTTAGGAGTACTTTAAAATCTTCAATGCTCCTGATTCCGCCTCCTACCGTAAAAGGTATAAAAACCTTGGCTGCAACTCTCCTTACAAGGTCAACTGTCGTATTTCTTCCGTCAGACGTTGCCGTTATATCAAGAAATACAAGTTCATCCGCACCGGCTTTATCATATGCCGCCGCCACTTCAACCGGATCTCCGGCATCTCTCAGATTAACAAAATTAGTTCCTTTAACTACCCTTCCGTTATTACAGTCCAGGCATGGTATTATTCTTTTGGTATACATATGACAACTCCTACAGATTCGCAAAATTCTCAAGTATCTTTAATCCAATCTCACCACTTTTTTCCGGATGAAACTGACATGCAAAAATATTATTCTTCTCAATCGATGCGTGCACATGTGCCGCATACTCGCTTGTCGCAGCCACAATATTCTCATCCTCCGCCTTCAGGTAATACGAATGTACAAAATACACATATGACTGATCCGGAACGCCCTTAAACAGCCTTGCACCCGGCTTAATATCCAGTGAATTCCATCCTATCTGCGGTATCTTAAAGCCTTTGTCTTCCGGGAACCTGATTATCTTTCCCGGCAATATCCCAAGACCTTCGACTCCCGGTGATTCCTCGCTGCTGTCAAATAACAGCTGCAATCCCAGGCATATTCCCAGAAAAGGCTTTCCCATATCAGCAACCTCGCGTATCGTATCTGTCAAGCCATACTTATTCAGTCTCTCCATAGCATCACCAAACGATCCGACACCCGGAAGCACAACTTTGTCTGCACTCTTAATCAGCTTGCTGTCATTCGTGACAACCGTCTCCTGTCCAAGATACTCAAGCGCTTTCTCAACGCTCTTTATATTTCCGGCATCATAATCTATAATTGCTATCATTCTGTCTATTCCTTTCAAACCAAGCAATACTCTAACATCTGTGTACTACATTGGATTGTAGCACATTCCAAACTCATTGTCTATTTTTTAAATCTGTTTTTCCACTCTGAAATGAATGACAAAATTGCATCAATCGTTTATAATAAGCATTGATATTTATAATCTAAGAACACTTCAGCCATATCAGCTGCTACATCTCCATCTAAATCAACACTGTTTACAGTGAACCCATACCACGATGCCGCTGCTTTATCTTTTAAGTTGTTTATAACATCGTCAGCATAATTACTGCTCTCAATGATTTGCGTAGCCTCGGCGACATATTCTTCAGCATTCTTTGAGCTATCGCCGCTGTTGTAATACTTATTCCTCCGAATATTAAAATAAATAAAAACAACATGCCTATAAATGCATTAAATATCTGTTCCATTTTTTTCACCTTGTCGCTTGAAAACGGCAGGGCGCCGCTTTTTATGGCACTATGTTGTGCTTTAAGCCGCATGAGGGATTGTTAGGGGCTTCTCTTTGTTTTCATAATTACCTCGCTGTATTTGGTATCTGTTGATATCAGTGTATCAGCTGCCGGAGCAAAAGTGAAAAGGCATAAGTGTGAAATACACAGTATACATGGAATCCGGCAAAAAATTTTTGGGTTATGACCGAGAAATTGCTTATTTTCCCAAAACAGTCGCCAAGGAAATAAATACGGCACAGCGGTTTTTATGCCCTCTGTGCCGTATTTGCGATGTTTCCATGATGGTTCGTTAATTGTTACTTATCTCTGATTATTTGACGGAATGCCTTTTCCTATTATCAAATACCGTTACACCTGTCAGAACACCGCCGCTTACAAACAGCAGTGCGATCCACAGCATGAGGTTGCTTATATCGCCAGTCTGAGGAGACTTCGGCAGCTTCGCCGTTACGGTGTCGGCTTTGGTGATTTCCTTGGTGCCGTCTTTATCACTGTAATACTTTCCACAGCCGCTGCAGTACCAATACTCGATGTTGCCCTCAGCATCCTCGGTCGCCGCCTTGGCCGGGAAATGCTTTAAGTCGGTGTGGTTCTTCGGGTCAGGCTCGCCGTAGGCTTTGCCGCAGGCTTCGCATACTGCCTTATCCCTGCAGGTTTTATTACTTCCGATGTGGTTTGTAATCACCTTTCCACAGTAATCGCAGACGTGATCTTTGTCTGCGTCCTCGTGGTTGGAGATTACCTTTCCGCAATAGTCGCAGATATGGTTGTTGTCCGCATCCTCATGGTTGGAGATTGTCTTTCCGCAGAGGTCACAGATGTGATCTTTGTCCGCGTCCTCGTGGTTGGAGATTATCTTTTCACAATAGTCGCAGACGTGGTCTTTGTTCGCGTCCTCGTGGTTGGAGATTATCTTTCCGCAGAAGTCGCAGACGTGGTCTTTGTTTGCATCTTCGTGGTTGGAAATTACTTTGCCACAGAGGTCACAGACGTGATCCTGATTCGCATCCTCATGGTTGGAGATTATATTTCCGCAAATGTCGCATATGTGGTTTTTGTCTGTATCGGCACACTCGCTGATTATATAATCGCAGATATCACATTTGTGGTTTTTATCCTCATCAATGCAATTATCCGTTTCGACGCCTTCCGTACAGCCGTCTGCCGTGCATTGGCGGGTGTGTGTGCCGTCGCCGTTTGATGTCCATTCGCCGAAGGTATGCCCGTCGTTGACCGTTACGGTCATCTCGGCGGCATTGCCCGCCTTGTCGGTGACGGTGATTTTCTGTTCGCTGTCCGCCGGAGCAAGCGTAAAGCTGCCGCTTTCATCAAGCGTGACCGCCGTGCCGTTTACAGTGACGGTGTCCACATACTTTTCGTCAACGGTGACCGTCTGCGCCTCGCAGTAGGTCTTGCCGTTTTCTATGCCGGTGATAACCGGGCTTGTTCCGTCAAGCACAATGCCGTCCGAGCAAATGTAGTCCGTATTGCCCGCCGTATCGGTCAGTTTGACATAGATAATGTATTCGTTATCGGGGTCAATGCCGAACGGTGCGGTGTATACTGTGAAGGTCATGCCGTCAAGCTCCGCTTTTGTCAATTCCTTATTTGACAGCAGATATTCAACCGTTACCGTCTCACCGCTGTTGTCGGCGGCGTTTATCGTGACCGTCTGCGTGTCCTTGAAGAACAGACCGAAAGTGATCGTGTTGAGGAGCGTTTTCCATTCGTTTGTGTCCAGACTGATCTTGCCCGTCGGCTTTTCGATGTCTTTCCACAGCGCCTTGATCGTCATATCCCTTGCAGGCATCTTCGCGGGAACGGTCGTGTCCCAGTCGATGAAGGCATAGCCCTCTTTCGTCGGGTTGTCAGGGGCGGTGATCGCCGTGTCATAGTCCTGCTCGATGGGGTCAATTTCACTGCCGCCGTCGGTGTCAAATGTTATTTTGTACCGATTGATCTGCCACCGCGCCTTGACCGTCATATCCTTTGCGGGCATTTTCTTGGGAACGGTCGTGTCCCAGCCGATGAAGGTATAGCCCTCTTTCGTCGGGGCGTCGGGGGCGGTGATCGCCGTGTCATAGTCCTGCTCGATGGAGTCAATTTCACTGCCGCCGGCGGTGTCAAAGGTTATCGTGTACTGATTTATTGTCCACAGCGCCGTGATCGTCGTAATCTTTGCGGGCATTTTAGCGGGGAATGGGATATCCCAGCCGATGAAGGTATAGCCCTCTCTCGTCGGATCGTCAGGGACGGTGACGGGCGTGCCATAATTCTGATTGATAATAATATCCTGCTCACCGTTTTCGAGCCTGACTCTGATTACGTACGAAAGGATGTCCCATCCGGCGTACAGAGTCATATTCCCTGGAATCGGGTCGTCAAAGTCCCACATCTGTGTGCAGTCGGCGTCCTTATACCAGCCACGGAAGTAGTAGCCTTCCCTTATCGGCTCTTCATAGGGTCTTTGGATACGCTCGTTTTGCTTTTCCTGGCACGTTTCCGCACCGGTCAGTGTGCCGCCGTTCGGATTGAAGGTGACCGTGCAAAGGGGAGCCTCCTCCCACAGGGCATACAGGGTACAGTCCTCCGTTTTGTCATATGTGTACGTGCCACGGCCGTCTTCATCGCCGTATTGCCTGCCGCCCCACTGTTCATCATACCAGCCACGGAAAAAATATCCCTTGTATCGGGGTATCGGCATTTGTTCAAAATTCCCGCCATATGTGACCTGCATTGTGTCCTGCGCCACCGTACTGCCGCTGGCATCGAATGTGCCGCCGTTGGCATCGAGGGTAACGGTGTACAAATGGAGGGTCCACTGCGCCGTCAGCGTGATGCTCGTTACGGTATCGTCAGCCGCAAGGTTGGCATATGTGGTTCTCGTAAGTACATTTCCGCCGTCGAATGTCCAGCCCGCAAAATCATAGCCGGGTTTTTCGGGATCGGAAACGCCGTCTAAAACCTTGTCGTCCCATGTAAGGGTTTTATCGGCAATGGCCGTACCGCCGTTTGTATCAAATTTTACGGTATAGCTTTTTGGCGTCCAATCGGCGGTCAGGTGTATGTTTTGGGTGACATTCTGTGTGAAATCATACGGCGTTCCGCCATTAAGCCAGCCGTTGAAGATATAGCCTCTTTTGGTCGGCGAATCGGGCAGCGTTGCCGGGCAGTTTGCCCGTATCTGTGAAGGCACGCCAGAATTAAAGGTGACGGTGTATATCCCGGTCGTGGTGCCGTTGAACGTTCCTCCGGTAACCACGCCGGTATTATCGACGGTGCCCTTGAATATGCCGTCGTTGATGGTGCCGTTGGAGGTGACCTTTTCGTTAAATGTGCCGCCGGTAATTGTTCCGGCGTTTTCAACGGGATAATGATATGTGCCGCCCTTGATCGTCCCAAGTCCCGTGTTTAAAACATTACAGTAAAAGACCGTGGCACTTTTCTCGGTGTTTTGAACAGTAGCGTAATTTACGCACTTTTGTCCGGTCTGAACGGTGCCGCCGTTTGCGTCCAATATGCCTGCATTGCAAATGGCAACCCCGTCGGTGTTGTAGCTGGTCTTGCTTCCGGAAATTGTTGCGTTTCCGCTCATTGTGAATGTTCCGTAGTTTACCACACCGGCGGCGCACAGAAGGTCGCTTCCGACACAGCCGGTTATAATTCCGCCGGTCATTTCAAACACGGCATTTTTTGAAATATAAATTCCCCCGGCGGCGCTTGTTTTGCCCGAGCCGTCAACGCAATTGGTAAGCCAACCGGAATTCATAACAAGTTTTCCGCCGTCTGCGACCAAAATGCCGCCCGCTTCTTTATCGCTCGCTTTACCATTTTTAATGTTTCCGGTAATAGGGCCTGCGCCGACCCCAATGGGGCCTGCCAGATCGGCGCCGCTATTTTTTATGGTCAACGTACCGTTTACCACAAGTACGGTGCCGTTGCTTTTAGCGTCTATTGCCTTGCCGTTCAAATCCAGTGTTACGGTTTTGCCGGTAGGGACTGTTAAAGAGCTTCCGCCCCAGGAAATATCGCTGGAAAGGGTTACCGAAAGATTGTTGGTTTGGTTTATAAGGGTTTGCAGTTCGCTCCAGCTGCCGGCGGTTTGTGTTGCCGCCAATGCCGTGGTTGGCACAAGGCAGAATACCATACATAGAGCAAGTATTATACTGAGTATTCGCTTCTTCATTTTGCGTTACCTCCGGGTCAATATGACTTTTTGCGCTTCACGGTAAGCACCGTAAAAACGCTGCCGCTGATGAACAGCAGTGTGATCCACAAAGCAAGGTTGCTTGTGTCGCCGGTCTGAGGAGACTTCGGCAGCTTAGCCGTTACGGTGTCGGCTTTTTTGATTTCCTTGGTGCCGTCTTTATCACTGTAATACTTTCCGCAACCGCTGCAGTACCAATACTCGATGTTGCCCTCGGCATCCTCGGTCGCCGCCTTGGCCGGGAAATGCTTTAAGTCGGTGTGGTTCTTCGGGTCAGGCTCTCCGTAGGCTTTGCCGCAGACTTCGCATACCGCTTTTTCGGTGCAAGTGGCTGTGCCGCCGGTATGACCGTTGTTGACCGTTACGGTCATCTCGGTGGTGTTGCCCGCTTTGTCGGTGACAACGATTCTCTGCTCGCCGTCTGCGGGAGCGAGGGTAAAGCTGCCGTTTTCGTTAAGCGTGACCTCTGTGCCGTTTACGGTGACGGTATCTACATATTTCTCGTCAATCGTTACGGTCTGTGCCTCGCAATAGATTTTGCCGTCCTCAATGCCGGTGATAACCGGGCTTGTGCCGTCAAGCACAATGCCGTCCGAGCAGATGTAGTCCGTATTGCCTGCATTATCGGTCAGTCTGACATAGATAATGTATTCGTTATCGGGGTCAATGCCGAACGGTGCGGTGTACGCTGTGAAGGTCATGCCGTCAAGCTCCGCTTTTGTCAATTCCTTATTTGACAGCAGATATTCAATCGTTACCGTCTCACCGCTGTTGTCGACTGCGGTGATCGTAACCGTTTGCGTATCCTTAAAGAACAGACCGAAGGTGATATTGTTGAGGAACGCTTTCCAACTGTTCTCGCTGATTTTCATTTCGCCCGTGGGCTTTTCGCTGTCTTTCCACTGCGCCGTGACAGTCATATCCTCGGCGGGCATGGTCGTGGGAATTTCCCTGTCCCAGCCGATAAAGGTATATCCTTCTCTTGTCGGGTCGGCAGGAGCGGTAATTGGTGTGCCGTAATCCTGCGTTATGGTAATATCCGCTTTGCCGTTTTCGGGTTTGACTGTGACGGTATATTGATTGATCTCCCACTTCGCCCAATATTCCTTGTTGCCCGTTTCGGTGTCGCCGATTGCCGTAACAGGAGAGCCGGTCAGATTTTCGTTGTCATACCAGCCCTTGAAGGTGTACCCGGTGCGCGTCACATCTGTCGGGAGTGTTGCGCCCACGCCGTAGGTGTAGGAGGTGACATTGCCGCTGTTGATAGTGCCGTCGCCCGCGTTCAGCGTGACGGTATAGGTCGGGGCTGTCCACTGCACCGTCAGTTCCGTCACATCAGCAGGAACACTGGCACCGGGGGCGTAGGAATTGCCATTGCTGTCAAGCCACATAAAGTAACTGCCTGTATCTCCGGCCGGGCGGGTCAAACCGCCGGATGCAGGCGCGGTAAACTTGCTGCCGTTTTTCACGATGATGTGAATAGCATCGGAGCTGCCGCCCAGCTTGCCGCCGCCAAGGTTGAGGGTAACGGCTTTCAGCCCGTCAGCGCCCAGCGTGCCGGGGTTCGGGACTTCAAGGACGGGGCGGAAGCCGACGTGCGAGGTGGAGGCCGTAGCAGGGTTGCTGTACCAGTAGCGGGCCGAAGAGTACCCGCGGCGCGCCCGGTACGACGCGTCGCTAGAAGAAGTATCCTGTCCCCACAAATACATTTTATTCCAGTTTTGGATATATCCGCTGTTCTTATTCAGCATCGTGTCCCATTCGTTGCTTTTGGGCGTGCCGCGTTCTGAATCACCTGAGCCTTTATAACTACTTCCCACGGACGGCGCACGCAGGGTATAGCCCACGCCGCCGCCGGCGTAGTTCTTGCCGAAAATCAGATCTGCGGTATTCAGGGTATCCCAGCTTACATCATTCGTTACGACATAGTCCGCTATAAACAGACTGTGGGGATATTTGTTCTGCTGTGCATATTCCTCGGTGGTTGCCATCTCCGACATGAGCTTGTAGGCGTCCACCGTCCCTGCGTAGGTAAAAGGCACATAGTGCAGGGTGCTGTCAGGCAAATTGCTGTTTACCGTTCCGGGAATGTTCATCGCCGACAGGTCAAAATAGTATCTGCCGCCGGGAGCGAGGGCAAACTGCTCGTCGATCTCGTCCGTCAGCTTCACTTCCCGAAGTGCGCCGGCATAGTCGGTCTTATGATCGCCGTTAAACTGCTCGTTGAACACGCAGAGCGTCTTGCCGGTCATGTCTATGCCGGTCAGGTCAATCGCTGCCCTGCCGCGTGTACCGTTTGTCGTGCCGTCCAGCTGCACAACGCGTGTATAGCGGGAAATGCTCCCGTCCGCATCCTTAATAACGGCAGATATATATTCATTATCGCCCACTTTTGCGTTCTTGTATTCGACCTCCAGCACACTACCGTTGACCAGCACCGTCTTTGCCGTAAAATCGTCGCGGTCGCTGTCATGCAAGGTCAGCTTCCATTCATCTCCGGCGTCTTCGGCGATCGGGGTCGTTAAATCTGCAACTTTTCCGTGCTCGGCAGCAGATATAAAGAGAACGGAGGACAGATCCAGCTCCATGGCAGGCCGCACGGCAGCATCGTAGTCCACGTTGAGGGCGCTGCCGCTTCTGCCATCGGGATGAATCGTCCACGATCCGTAGCCGTAAACCTCATTGGAAGAACGCGTCCACCACTGTGCAGCGTACTTGCACGAATTTCTGTACAAATAAATACTATCCTCTTGCGAGAAGGCCCAGAGCTTCTGCGCTTTGACCTCCTGCCCGGTGATTCCCTCGGTGATGTCCTTGGGGCGGATGACCGCCTGCTCCTTTTCGGGGATCGCCTCGGCCAGGGAAACCATTTTCTGCTGCAAGGTGCTTCCCGCATACTCATTGGGCTTTCTCCATTGCGACATATCGGACGGGTTGTTGGCATAATAACCGTTGTCCTCGCTGTAGCGACTTGCATTTTCAAACGGCACGGCGCTCCCCGTGCGGAACGGGACATCTCCGAAATCATTGTTTACCGCAAGCAGGGTAATGATGGGCGCATTATTGCTTTTGTCGGTCTTTTGGCCGATCACCCACCATTCATGCCCCGCAAAGGACAGCCTGCTTTTGTCGATCTTTAATATGCTTTGGGCGCTCGTACCGGGCAGAATGGCTTTTGCACCGCCTGCGGCAAAAACCGTTATCGGCACAAGGCATAGCACCATACAAAGGGTAAGTAGGATACTGAGTATTCGTTTTTTCATATTCTGTTACCTCCGTGTCTGTATTTGCGTTTTACGGTAAGCACCGTGCAAGCGCCGCCGCTGATGAACAGCAGTGCAAAGCATAACATAAGGTTGCTGTTGTCGCCGGTCTGTGGAGACTTCGGCAGCTTCGCCGTTACGGTGTCGGCTTTGGCGATTTCCTTGGTGCCGTCCTTGTCACTGTAATACTTTCCGCAGCCACTGCAGTACCAATACTCGATATTGCCCTCGGAATCCTCGGTGACCGCCTTGGCCGGGAAATGCTTTAAGTCGGTGTGGTTCTTCGGGTCAGGCTCGCCGTAGGCTTTACCGCAGACTTCGCATACCGCTTTTTCGGTGCAAGTGGCTGTGCCGCCGGTATGACCGTTGTTGACCGTTACGGTCATCTCGGTGGTGTTGCCCGCCCTGTCTGTGACAACGATCTTCTGCCCGCCGTCCGCCGGAGCGAGGGTAAAGCTGCCGTTTTCGTTAAGCGTGACCTCCGTGCCGTTTACGGTGATGGTGTTCACATACTTTTCGTCTACGGTGACTGTCTGCGCCTCGCAGTAGCTCTTGCCGTTTTCTATGCCGGTGATAACCGGGCTTGTTCCGTCAAGCACGATGCCGTCCGAGCAGATGTAGTCCGTATTGCCTGCATTATCGGTCAGTCTGACATAGATAATGTATTCGTTATCGGAGTCAATGCCGAAGGGTGCGGTGTACGCTGTGAAGGTTATGCCGTCAAGCTCCGCTTTTGTCAATTCCTTATCTGACAGCAGATATTCAACCGTTACCATCTCGCCGCTGTTGTCGGCTGCGGTGATCGTCACCTCCTGCGTGCCCTTAAAGAACAGACCGAAGGTGATATTGTTGAGGAACGCTTTCCAACTGTTCTCGCTGATTTTAATTTCACCCGTGGGCTTTTCGATGTCTTTCCATTTCGCCGTAATTGTGATGTTTTTCGCAGGCATGGTCGTGGGAATTTCCTTATCCCAGCCCATAAAGGTGTAACCCTCTCTTGTCGGGTCGGCAGGAGCGGTAATTGCCGTGCCATAGTCCTGTGTAATGGGTGCGATTTCGCTGCCGCCGGCGGTATCAAAGGTAATTGTATATTGATTGATTTCCCACTGCGCGGTGACAGTCATATTTTCAGCGGGCATAGTCGTGGGAATTTCCTTATCCCAGCCGATAAAGGTATATCCTTCTCTTGTCGGGGCTTCAGGTGCGGTAATTACCGTGCCGTACTCCTGCGTAATCGGGGCAATTTCACTGCCGCCGGCGGTGTCGAAGGTAATCGTGTAGGTGTTCGCTGCCCATTTTGCATACAATGTTATGTTATCGGTGACTTTATCGCTTGCATAATCCCACGCCGTGCCGTCGGTCTTGTTCCAGCCACCGAAGGTATAGCCCGGTGTGGCGGCGGGAGCATCGGGACGCGTCGCGAGAGTGCCGGAGGGCAGAACCTGCTTTGCGTATTCACTGTCGCCGTCCTTGTAAGTCACGATGACGCCGGTCGTATTGCCGTAAATATCCAGACCGCCGTAGAAGAGGCCCCAGTCAACATGGCTTGGATATACACTGGAAGTTCCGCCGATCACCGTCTTGCCTTTGAAGGCGGTAATACCGTTATCTTCTGCAAGACAGGTGATCTTACTTGACTGATTTAGGTAAACCCCACCGTATACCTCGCCGCCGTTGGCGTAAATTGTGGTATGATACGCAGCATTGATAGCGTATCTGCCGTTGTTTTTGATCAGGCCGCCGGTCAACGTGATCACGCCGGTTGTATCTCTGTTCGCCATCGGACCAAAAGCGTATATGCCGCCGTGAAAGGCCTCTCCGGTCGTTAATCTGTTTGGTGTTGAGCAGCCGACAATGCTGCCGGCGTTCATGGTGAACGAACCGTCTGAGAGGAACAGGCCACCGCCTTCATTGGCTATGCAGCCGACGATATTGCCGCCGTTCATGGTGAGTGCGCCGCTGCCGATGATCACGCCGCCGCCTGACACCCCATTGGAGAAGAAGATCCGGCTGCCCGTGCCGCCTGTGATGATGCCACCATAGACGGTCTCTGTACCGCTGTTGTCCAGCACCCAAGGTTCTGCGCCGTTAACCTTGAATTTGTGCTCCGCCGTGGGATTGCTGTCGATAAGGGTCAGGTCGCCGGTGATGCCGCTCTTATTATCGAGGATAATAACGCTGCCGCTGCCGGTCATTTTCAGAACATAGCCGTTGAGATCGAGGGTGACCTTGCGGAGGACGGTCAGGGTCGTGCCGATTGCAATGTCATTTTTCAGCGTGATGATGTCTGCGCTGCTGTCCGCCAGCGCATTGACAAGCTCTTGTTCCGTTTCGACTTTCCTGTTTGTCTCACCCTCGGCAAACGCCGTAGTCGGCACAAGGCAGAACAGCATACATAGGGCGAGCAGGATACTGAGTATTCGTTTTTTCATATTCTATTACCTCCGTTTTCGTATATATCGGCTCAGTCAAGAGCGGTGATGGTGATCGTGCCTCTGAACGAAAGAAGATAGGTAGCATACTCGGCCTGCTCAAGTGCAAGCCGCAGGACAATATCGCCGCCTTTGGCATCGTATACCCGGTTGAAGCTCAGGGTATGCTGCTCTCTTCTCGTCTCGTTCAGCTTTTTGCCTTTGTCCACCTTTATGCTCGTAAGATCCCTGCACAGCTGGTTATCATAGCCGTCCGTCATCCGAACAGAATAGAAGCCTTTGTCATCATTTGACATGGCATAGACCGCCCCGTTTACGCTCACCTGATAATGATGTCCACGTGACAGTCGAACGGTATCCCCGTCACAGGAGACAAGCCCGCCGCTGCTCATTTTTCCCTGAAAATATAGCGCCGCCGTTTCATTTTGAAGATTGACCGATTGTACCACCCCAACGCCGTAAAAATAGCCCGGGCAGCTGCCGTTCTGACCGGCGTCGCCCTTGTCGCCTTTATCGCCCTTGTCGCCTTTGTCACCCTTATCGCCCTTGTCGCCTTTGTCGCCGGGGTCACCTTTGTCGCCCTTTTCTCCCTTTTCGCCGTCTGTGCCGTCAACACCGTCTGTGCCGTCAACACCTGCGGCTTTTACACCGGTGTCGATTTCTCCGATCCACCAGTTGCCGTTCTCACCGATAAACGGGGTGTTGCCGTCCGCACCGTCGGCTCCGTCTTGCCCGTTTATGCCGTTTGTTCCGTCCTTGCCGTCGGCTCCGTCCTTGCCGTCGGCTCCGTCTTTTCCGTTTATACCATCCTTGCCGTCAAGACCTTTCAAAACCGAAAGATCGTACAGGTTCAGCCATATTTCATCGCCGGTGTAGCGCCATTGCAATGTGTTTTCGTTCACGCGGAACTCCGGCGTTTTTCCGTTTGCTCCGTCCTTACCGTTCTGTCCGGTGGGGCCTGTGATGTCGGCTATCGCCACAAGGTTCTGCCACTCATCGCCCTCGTAACGCCACTGTATGTGGGTTTCGGCTCGTTGCACCTCTATGTTTTTGGCGTTAATGCCGTCTTTTCCGTTGATACCGTCTTTGCCGTCGGCTCCGTCTTTACCGTCAACTCCGTTAATGCCGTCTTTTCCGTCGGCACCGTTCTTGCCGTCTTTACCGTCAATGCCGTTCTTTCCATTTTCTCCGGCAGCGCCCCGCAGCTCGGTAAGCGCCACCAGGTCGCGCCAATCGGTTTCGTCGCTGTATTTCCACTGGATCGCCGTGCCGTTGTTCCGCACCTCCGGCAGTGCGGTGTTGGTTTTTGCCGCCTTGCTCCATCCTATGGCAAGCACGCTGCAAAGCACCAATAGAGCGACGCAAAGCGCCAAAAGTGTACCTGTGAGTAGTTTTTTCCCTGTTTTCATCTTCTTTCCTCCGTTCGGAATTGTTATTACGGCGGAGTTTTGCACCGCTGCCCGCGCCGTAAATGAGCGGCGGCTGACCGGCTTATGCTTGGTTTGCTTTGTACTTATCCACGAACAGGGCAACCCCCTGCTTTAAGACCTCCATTTGGGATTTCAGGTAGTATTCGTCCTCGACCTTTTCCATTAGTTCACGCTTCCGCTCATTGTGTTGTTACTCTGTTGTTTTCATGTCGCTTCGCTCTTTTGCGTATACCGACCGTTCATTTATGATTATTATAGCATGGAATTGTGATAATTTCAAGAGCAGTCTGCAAAAAGCGTGATGAAAAGGGACAGTCTACATCTGTTGACTGTCCCATCCGTTATGTATTTTCTTTTGATACGGGCGAAGAGTGCCGACAAACATAGTTCCAGAAAGTAGATCTTTAAGTGCTTCCTGAATATCATCTGCTGATTGGTGACAGTAATACAAAACTGTATTTTTCTGGTTTAAATAAGGGTAAGAATTCTGTTGAAGAACTAAAAAATGCTCAAAATGTTGCAAAACACTCTACTATTGGATTAACACTTGCTCAAACAGCATTAAACGCTGCTATATCTCTTGGATTTACAGCCGCCTTAATGTTAGCAGTTAAATAGACAAACAACTCTGCGAAACGAGCCTCTGAAGCCGCTGACGAAGCATTTTCTGAAACAACTGAAAAAGTGCAGAAAAATGAAGATGAGGCAAAATCATTAGATGAACTTATTTCTAAATATAAGGAATTAAAAGAGTCTGAAAATTTAGATGTCGATGGTAGAAAAGAAATAAAAAAAATCCAAAATGGCATTGCTGATTTAGTTGGTGTACAAGCATCAAATGCATGATGAAAAGGACGTCTTTGACGTCCGCTCTTGATATACCTGAAATCATGTCGTATATATAAAACAAGAGCTGGAAGCTCCAATTTAGTGCTTCCAGCTCAATCATTATCATAGAAGATTATTATTTACAGACTTTTCTTCGTAGTCTCAACAAAACAATTATTGTTGTATCTGGAATGGTTTCATAGCTGATCCATATACTACTGACGCATGTGCTGATTTTTCCCCCGAAAGTAAGATGAAAGAAGCTATCGAACTTGTAGAAAAAATTAAATCATACGTTTATAATAAGCATTGATATTTATGATCAATGCCTATCAAGATTACTTTTTTAATACTTCTGAGTCTAGATAACAATATCTATTATTGTGCATATTTATGGATTACTTCCTGCCTAAGTTGTTCCGATGTTTTCTCCCCATTTGCGACTTTAGTTCCAGTGGTTATTTTGGTTAAATCAGTAGAACCACAAGTCGGACATTTAGGAATGTGAACTGTACTTGCGCCTTGTGGACGACATGTTGCTGCATGAGCTGCCTGCTCTGGAGTTGCACCCTGACTAAGACCAGAGTTGTAAGCTGACATCCATTTTTATTTTACGAAATATTGCAACGGCTCAGGAAAATGACTATCATAATACAAATACCATCTTCCGTTTATTTTAATCATTTCAAAAGTTGTTTCGCCAAAGCCTTCATGATATTTACATGTAACTAAATCATATTCTTCTAATTTAATGTTACAATTGTATTCAGAATTTATTTGTTTCTGTTGTTTCAGCACCTCATCAGAATCAACTTTATTCTCATGTGTAATATCAAAAGAAATATCTCCTACTTTATTATGAAATTCTTTTGCAGATTCAGTAGATAATGTAGGTAATGATTTTTGTATAAAACTTGGATAACATTCTTCTATTCTGCTTATATTCGAATTATTAATCGCTTTTGAAAGTTCTTTTAATAAATCATTCGTAGTCTTATACCCACTGCGATTTTTTAAAATAAGTATAAAAATCATTGCACAAATACATAATAAAATAATTATCCCAATGATTATAGACGTTTTCTTTTTGTTTTTCATTATACACCTCCAATTAACATCTCATATTATACTACATTAAAGAAAATACCTCAAACATATTTTCAAACATTAACAAGTATGATATTCAAAACATTTGACAGTGATATTGATAATATGAGTTCTCGTTGGGGAATGTTTGAAAAATCATTCTCAGACATTAGAGATACAATAACAACAAAAGTAGATAAAATAGATGAAGAATTAAAACTTCTTAATGAAGCTAAGACAGAACTTAGCGAACGGTCAAGACCGCAATATTCTTTTTCTTGTAATCTTGATAATTTATTCAATCTTCCAGAGTTTAAATCTTGGCATAGTGAAGTTAAGGTAGGAAACTTCAGCAGGCTTGAAACCACAGAATCTCATCAGGAAAAATTAAGAATTACTTCTATTTCATTTAATCCATGTGCTGATTTTTCAATGTATTCATCTATATAATCCGCCGATTGTGTTTCTTACGGCTTTGTTTTTTATAAATTCGGCTTTATAATATCAGGTACTGTTAACCCTAGTCACATTTCTAAGAAACTTATCCATTCCGGATTTTCAGTTCTTAACACTTCCGGGTTTTCTTTCTTCGGTAAGTAATATGTGGTATCAAGAGGAAGTCTTTCCTCTTCACTACGCTTTTCGCAACGGGCACGAATAACAGCTTTATGAAACTGCACTCCGGAGCAATCTACTTTAATAACATCGGCTCCATCGTGGAAAATATATGCTATGTTTCTTCGGGAAAGAATTTTCTCAATAAAAGGACGAAGCGATTCGCCTACATTAAATGATTTCATTTTATATTTCTCCTATCTCAATATTTAGATATTACTTTTTTATAAAAAAAAGAGCATTGCCATTCATTGTAATGGATGCTCTTCATAGCTATCTATGTATAGCTGTCTACCTACATTTACATTAACATATAAAAGCAATAAATGCAAGATTTTTTTTGCAATTTTCCAAGATTTTTCAATCTTAAAAGGTGCCATAGTTTCCTATAGCACCTTAGTATTACTTTTTCTTATTGTCATTAACCAACGCACCATATCCTTTAAGCTTGGCGGTATATTCCTCAAGGCTTGCCATATTATATAAGTCAAGTGCCTGCTGCTCGGTTAATCCATTCTCTTCAAGTGCTGCCGTAATCTTGGAATATAATGAATCCATCTGAGATGAGATTCCATATTCCTCTATAAGATCCTCCGACTTATTTTTACGTCCGACCGTCTTAATTAATGCATCGACCGCACTTCCCTTTTTATTCAGATCAACATAGTGCTGATATGACGTAAGTCCATGTTGTACCGAAGCTAATAATTTATTCTTGTTATATAAATCCTTAGCATTACCTTTAAGTGAAAGTCCGGATAACAATCCATTAGCCTCCTCGTAATTTCCAGCATCAAACGCATTCTCAGCATCCGCTATCGTGCTCTTCTTGTTGAAAATATTGGTTCCGACTATCAGCACTGCAGATATAACCGCAGCAATCAGGACTGCTTTGAATATTGCACCAAAATCAGGCTGTATACGTTCGGACTTATCAACCGACTTCTTTACTTTAGGTGCCTTAGGTTTCTTCTCCTTAGGCGGTTTCGGTTTCTTTTCTTTCTTAGGTTTCTTCGGTTTCTCTTCTTCGGCCGATTCCTCGCTCTTCTCTTCTATATCTGACAGGTCGTCGTCCACCCCGGCATCCTGATACAGCTCGTCCATCAATTGCTTATTGATGTCTGCATCGCTCAATGCCATATCATCAGACTGTTCCGGCTCGTCACCATTGTCGTATTCTTCAACAAAGAAAGACTTAAGTCCCTTTTTCTTTTTCTTATCTTTCTTATCTTTCTTATCTTTCTTATTCTTTTTTTTCTTCCTGGACTTCTCAGGTTCGGCGTCGTCCAAATTATTATTCTCCGCCATTGCAATTCCGGAATCCGTGATATCATTATGTATGGAATCATTATTCATCGCAGGTTCAGACGGATAATCATTCATGCTCTGCATATTAAGATTATCATCCAATACCGGTACATCATCAAGAACAGGTTCTGATGTTTCACCATCATTGTAATCAAAATCAGCCGGATCTTCAGACTCAGTTTCAGAATCGTTATCAACGTCCGGATTGTAATCCGTTTCTTCATCCGATATTGTACTCTCGTTATTCAATGCTTCTATAGCATCTGATATGGATGCATCCTGCGCTGACTGATCAACTATGTCCTTCAGGTCATTGACAAACTTCATCTGCTCATCTGTTGACTTCTCATCATTAATGTCTACCGTATCATCATTATCATCGTCTGTCTGCATACCCTTGAACATTTCATCCAATGTCGCTGCTTCTTCCTTATTCTGGTCTGTGTCATCTTTAACAGCTGTATTGTTACCAAGTTCACTGTCATTTTTGATTGCACTATTTAATAGACTGTCAAGATATTCTTCTTCTTCATTTTTCTCAGCCATCATATCCTCCGACAAAATGGTTTATTTTAATAATAATTTATCTATTGCTTCTACAAGCTGTCCTATTTCAGGCTTGGACAACTGTGAATCCGCTCCGAGTGCCTCGCCCTTTCTTCTCATATCATCATTAATAAGTGATGAGAAAATAACAACGGGAATATTTTTAAGATATTGATTGGTCTTAATGAGCTTGGTCAATCTGTGTCCATCCATCATAGGCATCTCAATATCTGTTATAACACAGCTTACATGCTCCGTTACTTTATCTTTATACTGGCCGGCCAGTTTCTCAAGCTTATCCCAACATTCCTGTCCATTTGGTGAGATGTCAAGATTAGCATATCCTGCCTTCGACAATGAATCCGATATAAGCTTCATAAGAAGTGCCGAATCCTCTGCTATGAATATAGGAAGACTGTTTCTGTCACGTCCGGCATATTTCTCAACTTCAGACACTTTAAGTCCCGTTTCCGGTGCGATATCATTAACGATATGTTCAAAATCAAGTATTATTATAAGTCGTCCATCTATCTTAACAACGCCTGTGGTAATGCTGTCCTGACCTGAACTTATTGATGAATCAGGTGTAATAATCTGTGCCCATGACACCCTGTTAATTCCCAATACCTTATGTACATGAAATGCTATATCAAGCTTATTGAAGTTCGTCACAATAAGCATATCCGATGATGTATCCGGGTTCTCCTGTCCGTGTGTCGCCTTGGCAAGGTCTATAACCGTTATCATCGTATCTCTCGGCATAAAAATACCTTCGATATACGGATGTGAATTAGGTACAGGCGTAACCGGCATATATGGGAGTATCTCTCTTATCTTAGCAACATTAATGCCGTAATGGTTATCCCCTATAGTAAATTCAAGCAACTCCATCTCATTCGTTCCATTTTCCAATAATATATTTGTATCCATAAATAGCCTCCATACATTTATCCGTCTAAGTTATTATTAGCAGATTCAACTGTTTACATTGTATCACATTTTGAGGAAAAAAAAAAGAGGTAATGACACTAATCATTACCTTTCTTGTTCCTTCAAAACCACACACTAAAAACGATATTCATATCAAGATTTACTCTGTTAA
>OLGD01000743.1_pt1 | contig 59349 bp, 65 predicted proteins | sample 1605311 | NCBI WGS metagenome assembly OLGD01 (sample SAMEA3888917, study PRJEB22519) | human gut metagenome | biome: human gut; feature: human-associated habitat; material: faeces | place: Denmark | collected 2010
TCTTCTTGTCCGTGATTGCCATTGTCTTCTCCTTTCATGTAAAAGGGGGAGGTTTCCCTCCCCTTTATTCGATTGGTTTCCAGTTTTTGTTTGCTTCTGCGAGTACGATGTTGATTTGCTCCGTGCTCATTCCGATGCTCTTCATGTACTTCACATAGTCGTCCTTCTTGACAGAGCCTTCCATCAGCCGCGCCTGCCGGTATTTTTCAACCTTGAGCGCGACGTCCTCTGCGATTCCGTTCTGCACATATGTTTTCACGTTTGCGTATCCAGCAGCGCTTGTGTTCCACAGCTCGAACATCGTGCTCGATGAGTAGTCCGCAGGGCCGCTCTTCAAGTTCAGTACATCACGGTCTATCGCCTGTTTCTGCTCCTGCGTCAGCGTAGAATCCCTGAACAGGATCTCCCGGAACTGCTCCGATGTGTTTTTGACCGTATTCCCTTCTTCATCCTTGATCGGCTCCAGCTGCTTGTATTCATTGAGCAACACGAGGAAATGCGCGCCGTCCACTCCGTTTTCGACTGCATTCTTGTATGCCGCTGTGTGTTGTGCTGTGAGCACCGGGAAGCCTTGTGCAATGTTCTCCCGACCCTCAGGAAGCGCCCACGGGCCGAACAGTGCAGCCTGTGCATAGTCAAGTCCGGTTTGATCCGTGCGGAATCTCAAAATGTCGTTTCCTCCCTTGTCCTTCTTGTAGCTTCCTCCTTCCTGCACCGTCTGTATGCCCTCTATGGCCTTTTTCACCTGACCGCCTGCAAACGGAGGCAGTATGTAGAATAGTGGCTTTTTCAGTTCACCCCGAACCACCTGACCCTTATATGTTCCGTCTGTTTTTTCGTCTCCGAGCGCCTTTGCAATCCGCCAGAGATCCGGCATTGCCGCAGCTGCGGGAGATCGTCCGCCGTCGCCTCCGAGCAGCGATCCAAAGAATGGCGTCTGATCCACAATATTTTTATATGTATCCTCCGCCGCGCTCACCCACGTTTGCGGATCATAGGTGATCAATGGCGCATCATCAGCCGTTTTTGTTCCAGCGATCCGCGGTATAACGTTCTCCGTCTTCCAGTCCACGCCCACCGCTTCAGCGATCATATGGATCGGGTCAAGCGCTCGCCTTCGGCCCGTGATCTGCTCGTCGAGCTCGTTGTACATCCATGCGGCAAGAAACATCTTGAACAGCGCCCCAACAATGGCGGTGATTCCCTTCTCCTTCATGTCACGCGGTACGTCCTTGAATATGTAGCTCAGTTGGTTGTTTCCTTCCACCTGAAACATGGTGAACATCCGCGTCAGTGGGTTCTTCCTGCCGAATACCGTCGGCAGCGCGCCCTTTGAGCGGTCTGCCATGAGCCCTGCCGCCCACGCATCCGCGTTCTCCATTGCAATTTCATAGTTCATGCCGGCTTTCAGGTTCTGTGCCAGCTTCGCACGCACGAGCGTTTCCGAGGCAAACTGATCCACCTTCTCGAATGGTATGCTCAGCTTGTCGCTTGCCTTCATGATCCAGTCCTTGGATAGCGTGTCCGTGCCGCGCCGGTTTGTAAGAAAATCAGACTGCGCCGCGAACCCGTCATCCTTCGCAATCGCCGCTATGGTATCCCGCATTGCGCGCAGGAGTGTCACGTTCCCTACCTCTGAGGTTGCCTGCGTGATCGGGATGAAGTTCGATAGCGCCGCGCCTATGTTTCCCGCGATCGCGTCTGCCGAATATCTGTTTTGGAACCAATTTGCGAGGGAATATATCGTGCGCCCGAAGTCTTGCTCTGTCCCCCTGTCGCGCAGCGATTTCTTGTTTGCAAGCAGGTTTGTGTACTCCGTAAGGTTGGACGCATATGCGGATAATTGCGTCCGCATGCTCCTCCCTTTTTCGTTCGTGTACAGCGCGCCGATCTGATTTGCGCGTTCCTCCGGCGTGAGATCCTCGTTCTCCATCAGCTCCTGCATTCTGGATTTGATGCCCTCATCCGAATACTTGTATCGGATCGCGTTATCGAGCGCCCGAAGCCGCTGGATGTCGTCCGTATGGAATATCACATCCGTTGCTCCCCTGATGTAGCTGTCAAAGCCTCCGTACAGGTCAAATTCCGTTTTTACCCCCATGCGCTCCAATGCATTGGCGAACCATGTTTTTCCCGGCCGGAATGCGCTCGTCAGCCCTGCGATGTCGGTCGGCAAATCCATATTCGTAAGGTTGAACCCGAACGCCTTTGCAATTTTTTGTCCCTCGGAATCGTATTCCCTGCCCATGAAGTGCGGGAAGTAATTTCTTCTGTACTCCACCTTTGGATACCCGTTTCGCACAAGCGCGTCGTTCATGTCCTGGAATACCTGGTTGTAGATTTCCCGAACCGTGGGAAGCGCCGCCTCGCATTTTGCCCTGTCTATTTCTTTCCCGTGTTTTTCCACCAGCTTTGCATACTCTGTGCCCACAAGGTCAAGGCCTTTTTGAATCAGCTTTGCTTCCGCATCCTGATTCATCCCGCGTTTTTCGATTTCTGCAAGCCGCTCTTTATAATCGACCGCTTCACCGATGAGCTGCGTCGCCTTGCTCTCCCACTTGTTCAGCTTGAGTGCGAGCATCCGCTCGTTCATGTCGTTGATGTATCGGGTGCGCTTCGCCTCGTTTTCATGTACCGGCTTGATGTACCCTGCGATGATCCGCTCCGCGTCCTGCTCGTTTCCCGTTATGTCCCGGATGTTGCGCTCCTGCGTTTCACGCGCATACAGCAGCCCCATCCGCTTGTCCTTCCAGCGATCCGAATTTTCAATCGCGTTCATTGCATCGTTCCGCAGGCGCTCCCGGCGCTTTTTGTTGTATTCGTCTACAATCTTTTTCCGGCTCTCCACCTCCGCCCTCGCATCGTAGTACGCTTTGAGCTCGTCAAAGTTGCTTCGGCTTTGCAGCTCTCCCAACGTAATTCCACCCTTGAACACGGCATCCATAAGCGATCGGTCGCCTTCCGTCAGTTCCAGCTTCCTCATCACGCGGTCAAGCGCTTTCTGCTTTTCTTTGATCTCTGAAAGTGCCTTTTCCACCGTTTGAATGTTCTCCGCTTCCGCTGCAGTCCGCAGCCGCTCCTGCCGTTTTGCATGCTCTACGGTTTCCGAACGCTCCGCAAGGTTCAGCTTGCGCCGAAGTTGGAAAAGCTCTTCCTCAAAATTGGCGCGCGCCTCCATTTTTGCCGCAGCTGCGTTCTCACCGTAGAACTCGTCCAGTGTGTACTCTCGCGTTTTTATGCTGTCGTACTGCTTCAGGATTTCGGCGAGCTGGTCCTCTGGCGATGTCAGCGAATCATCGAATACGCCCGGAAATTCCACAAGCAGGTCGTCATACACATTCGCAAGCGGAGCCCCGTTTCCGTTCACCCGAAGCTTCCCCCGCGCCTCGTTGCGCTGCTCGCTTGTTAAATCCGTAGACCTGATCGCCTTGTTTCTCAGGTACTCCTTCAACGTGCCATACTGCTCCACCATGCCGTTGTCATATTCGCGTGCAGCTTCATAGCACTTTTCGAACATGGCTTTCGCGTCCGCTTCCGAAAGCTGGCCTGTCGCTATTACACGGTCGCCCAGCTCGGAAATCATCTTCCGCAGCTCGCCCTTCGCCGTGCCCGGAATGCCCAGTGCTTTTGCAACATTCTCAATGAATGCGCGCTCGTGCCGGCGCTTGTAGGCCTTTCGCTTGCCCGTGAGTTCGGTTGCCCTTGCCCCCTCCTGTTCGGAGGCTGCATTTGCTTCTGTATCCTGCGCAGAAAGGTTGATTTTTTCGGAAGAATTGCGTATACTGATATTATCATCAACGGATGGGGCGTTCGTGCTCAAGCGCGATAATCCCCTCGTGCCGTTGGTGATTTCTTTTATTTTCGTTATATCGTACAATCTCCTGTATCCGTTCCCGTTTAGAACATTTACAATCCCTTCAAAAAACCGCCCGGAAACAGAAAATGTAACGCGATAGCGATCCCACCCTCCAACTGCTTCAGGATGCCGTCCATCGTCTGAAACATGTTCTGTAAACGCGCTTGCGGTAAGCAAATTATTCAGTTCTGTTGAGGCGCGCATTTTTGCCGCTCTCGATTCAGCGCTCATATTTCTTCGGCTTGCCGGATAAGCGTATTCGCTTGCGGTGGCCGCGCTAACATGTGCTCTTGCTTCACTTTCTCCAACATAACGACCTTTAAAGTGCGCGTTTATGTAGTCGCGTGCAATTTTGGGATAATTCTTTTCTTCCGCGCCATCGAAAATGTCTTGATCCGTATCTACCTCCACATATTTCGATCCATCAGAAGCATCGCGAATGGAGAAACGGAACTGCTGTGTTACGGACACTTCCGGAACCGTTCCCTTTTCAAAGTAATTGCGGATGTCGTTGAGCACCTTTGATGCGCGGGTGTTCCTTGGATATTCTACGCTGTGCAGCGTGTTACCGTCCGTATCGTCAATGTCGAGCATGACTTCGCCGCGGTATTTTTGCACGAACTGTTCCAGCTTTTCATATTGCGCTGCAGTCGGCATGACAGAAAGGTTAATACCTCCGCTTTCCGGGGAAACCCTGATATTTCCCTGCGCCATGAAATCTACCATGGCTTCGCTTCCGCTCATGTCCGACTCTTCGCCGTATGCGTCCAGAATATCCCGGTGGTCTACCGTTCGGTATCCACCCGGCGCGCCTTCATGCCTTCCGGAAAAATCGAGCCTTGCTCCGCTTGTGGTGATGTACCCGGTTTCGTTCCAAGAATATGTTTTTCCAAAATGCTCTACGGCTCGTTTTTCGGTATCCTTTGCGGAGAAGCGGTTGCTATTTACGCCGGAATCAGATTTTGAATGCTTTGCCCGCGCCTCCCCTAACGCCGCATCGAACACATCCGCAATCGCAGAAAGCAGCTCTGTATCCTGCCGGATGCTCTGCATCTGCTTCCAGCTTGCTTCTCCTTCGAGCGTACGAAGCGTTTCTTTGATTGTGTCGATGAACTCCTGCAGAAAGTCGCGGATGCGCTCTGCGAGCGTCCTGTCGGCTTCAACGAGCTTTTTCACATAGGATTCATCGTTCAGGATCGCCGGGATCGTATTTGCGACCACCTCTTCACGGGCGGTTTCTTCCGAATAGCCGAATTGATCCATCTGGTAACGCACAAGCGCGCTCACATCTTCGCCCTCGCTGCGCAGCGCATCCAGCACAAAGTTCTCCAGAGTGGAATACCCGGCCTCATTGTTCGCCCGTACATAGTGCGTAAGTTCATGCACACCTACTGCGAGATATGCGTCCCCGATCGCATTCAGATTTATATGGATTCTGTTGGTGTTCCCGTTGTATGCAGCGTTTACATCGCTGCGTGCGTTGCCGGTTTCGCCCATATAGAGTGCGTCGTCCGCGATTGCGGTAATGCCGTACTTTCTGCAAAGCGTATTGAGCACATTCAGCTGCGTCTCCTGGTCTCTGGAAAGATTTACTTCCGGCAGCACGGTTACGCCTGATCTAAACTCGCTGTTTGGGTCGAGCACCGCCGCGCGCTGGTTTGCAAGCCGCCCTGCACTATATGCCGTCTTTATATCCGGTTTTGCGAAGCTGCGCCCGGTTCCCGTCTTCCTGATTTGGTCAAGTTCTTTTCCTTGTTTTGCCTGTTCGTATACGGCGTGAAATGCCATTGTGTATTCCACCGCATCCATGCCGCCTTCATATGCTTCCGCAATGGCTGTTGCCTCTACCGCGTCAAGATGAATCGTTTTGCCTCGCGCGCTCAGATCCGCGCCGCCGCTTTTCCCTGCCTGAACAGCATATCCGTGCTTTGTCGCACCGTCGAGCGTCGTTGAAATTTCGTCCGCCGCCGCGTTCATCCTGCGCACCGTGCGCTCCCCGACCATGGGCAGCCCTGTGGTTTCGTCCGTGTAAACGTACTGTTCCGTCTTTGGCGCCATCTGCGTTTCTGCCTGGAGCGGCTGCGCATTCTGCGTCTGTTCCGTGTTCTGCGATACATCCGGCGTCATGTCGGCCGCGATGCTGCCTGCGCCCTGATTTCGCTGCGCTTTCACCGCATTGACCGCTTCGCTTATGTTCTCACGCCCCTCCAGTACGCCGGATGTGAGCGCGCCGAGCATGAATGAATACACGGCGTTAGGGTCTGTAATGTCAACTTGATTGTTCTCATTGAAGATGAGATTGCGATATATGGGTTCAAGGATTTCTTGCAGGTATTCCTCCGTTCCTTCACCTGCCATCTTGATTCCAGAGTTTGCCGCCACCTTCAAGAGTGCGTTATCAATGTTCTGTATTGCCCTTGATGCAATTCCACCAGTGAACTTGCCGCCTAGCTTGGAAATACCACCGAGAAGATACTGCAATGCGCCCTCTGACGCGCCGACCAGTAAGCCATACTTCATTGCCTGCTCCTTAGAGTAACCTTGCCGCATGGCTTCCATTGTTGCATTGCCGCCAGCGCTTACGCCCATTGCCGCCGCACCCGCTCCGCCTGTGAGTGCGCCAAGCAGGGCGGAAGGAGCCATGTTTCCCGCCGTGTACGACAAGTCATACGCAACTTGTCCCAAACTATTGCCGCCGAGGAATTCAGGGAGTTTTGCACCGCTGTCCGCCATGTTTTCCCTTACCATTGCAGAGCCGTATTCCATCGTGGATACAGGCGTGGCTTCATCTTGGAACCAGTTTGAAACGCCCCTGCCGAATTGGTCAACGCCGGACTGGAAGCCATATGACATCCCCTTCAGCACATTGTCGCCTACGTTCTCCGCATCGTCCTGCGCCAGTTTGTAGTTCAATCCCTCCGCGATCGTGTCAATGTATTCATCCGCTGCCTTTCTGCCCTGCGTAGCGTACAAATAGTTGTACATGGCTATTTCGCCATCCGTCATTTTTGAAACGGCCGCATGTTCCGACAGGTTGCGCTCCATTCCCATAACCTTAGCATTTTCAAATTCAAGCCCTGCCCAATTATGGTCGCGGTATCCATCAATGTCGTTAATGAAGTCGTACCGATCATCGCCCGCCGCCCATGTGGATGGGTCTGTAAGGCTGAACTGCACACGCTTTGATTTACCGGCCTGCGACTTCTCAGCAAAGTCAGCGTTCTGCCGTAGCGCTTCATATCCGGCGTATTTCTGCGCTTTTTCAGCATCGGATAGATTACGCCTAATTTGCTCTGCCTTATTGTTCTTGGCTTCATATTCGTCCAAGTACCTTTTTATGGCCCTTGCTCCGCTATCATTCACATTGTTGCCATACGATGCGTATTTGGCTTTCATGCGGTTATAGCGTTGTTCGTCCAATGACAATTCGGACGAAAGCGCATCAAGCTCCGCGCGCATCTTTTCCGTGTCCGCATTCAAAAGATAGTCAGAGCGAAGAGCGGAATCGACATATGCATTGAAATCATTCCCCGTGCCGCGCCTGTTGATAGCGTCCTGCGCAAGCGATGCGGGAAGATATGTATTATACATCCGTTGCGCGTATTCCTGTTGACGCTGGTTGTCAAGGATCCGTTGGCCGAACTGCGCCGGGATATAAACATCGTTTTGCGGCTGTTCCTGATATTTCAAAGGCTGTTGCGGTTGGGCTTTATAGCTTTCATATGCCGCCCTACTTTTCTCTTGAAGCGTCCTCTGATTCTTCTTTACTGTCTCGTTCTGTGCTTTCCGCTTGGCTTCATATTCAAGGTAATCATCTAAGGATATGTACGCCATATATCCCCCTTATTTTTTCGTCTGATTTTTTACCATCATAGACGGCTTTGTAAACCCTGTAGACAGAATCTTGGAATAACTGTTCAGTATGTCTTTCTGATACTGTGGGAGGTTCATTCCTGCAATTTCAGAGGACATATCTTTACTTGTAGCGCCCTGTTTGGAAATCGTTTCAATGTAATTCTTCATGGATGCATATGTCTGCATTGCCGTTGTGGTTTTTTTAGATGAACTTCTGGAACCACCGGACACGCCGGTCGAACTGCCGCCCATTCCGCCGTACATATCGGCATACATCTTTGCGAGCGCCATCTGGTTTTCAAACGCCTGTTGTGCTGCCGCCTGTTCTGCGTTCGCTTTTGCAATCAGCATATCGGCCATCCATTTTGCGTATTCCACATCCCTCGTGTATCCTGCTTGCAGAAGCTCAAGCGCAAGGTTATCCCTTTCGGCCTGTTCCTGCCGCGTTGCGGAATTTATGTCATTCCGCATGCCGATATCCTGATTCACCCTTGAGGTTTCAGACACGCCAGAAGCGGGGGACTTGTACATGTTCCCGGCAAGTCCCAATGAAGCCATAACTTCATTGTTACCGATTGCGTTCAGCCTTGCATTGGTGTAAGCATTCGACCGAACCGCGTTATACTGGTCTGCAAGCTTCTTCGTTTGTGCGTCAATCTCAGCCTTTTGCGAATTGTACGCAGCGTCCAATGCCGCTTTGTACTGCTCGGCGCTCCTGTCATATGCCGCTCCAATGTCATATGACGGAACGGACGGAATTGAAAAGCTTCCGCCGCTGTAATAAGAGCCTGCCGTACCTCCCGCAACAGGGCTGCTCCAATCTGGCGTTGAATTAGGCCGCGTAGCTGTTACCTTACCGTTTGAAGAAAGATACGCATCATATGCAGCCTGCGTATTCTTTCCCCATATGCCATCCGCGCCCGTGCTACCGATGTTGTATCCCGCCTTCGTAAGCTGCTGTTGGATCTGTTTTACCTGCTCCGCATTCGTTACCCCTGCCGGGGGTGTGTAACCCGAAACGTAATAGTTCGCCATTTATTTTCTTCCTTTCTTTTTCATGCTTTTTCAGATTTCCTGTTGTCGCTCATCGCAAATCGTAATACAATGTATTGCATAAACAGGAGGTGAACCACCTTGGAAAAACTCCCTTCCAATCCGACCGATTCCAAAGTCGTACCAAAACAATCTGAAGATGAGCGCGACTTGTCCGATTACAACGATGCGATGGAGGAATACCGTAAGAACCCAATATCCTTTTCCCACTCCGAGGTTGTCCGCATGCTGAACGCCTGTGAGTGAACAAGCGCGCGCTTGTTCACTTCACATAATTTCCAACCGTGTACTGCACCTCTGCGCCGTATACGCCGAAGCCCTCGTTTACTGCATCGTTCTCAAAGATCAGCTGCAGAAGAATGAATTTCTTGACTTTGGTGTTGAATGGCTTTACCTGCGGCGTGTCCAGCGTGTTGAAGGTGAAGCGGCTGAAGTCGATGTCCGAAAAATCGAAGATGTCCATGAGCGCCGTGCGGATCAGGCACTCATGCTGCTTGTCCGTGGCCACATAAACCTTTACGCTCGACCGGCTGTAAGGCTTTATCATTACGCCGGAACCCTTTTTGACCAGCGTCTTTCTGCGCGTGAAGATCCCGAATGTGTCCGCCTTTGTGGACCATCGCGCCACAATCGGTTCATCATCATCCGAAAACCGCGCCATGCCGGATACGTCCGTGTTGAATTTGCAGATGCGCCCGTCCGCTGTTCCGAAGTACAGCGCCCCGGAGTGTTCCAGGAATATGCGGGCGGGTATGTTCGTCCAGTAATACCACTCGTAAGAATACTGCTCCGTTTGGGATGCGCCCGTCCGCTGCCGCGAATCCGCAACATAGCAATGCCCGTTGACGCACAGGATGTAGTATCCGTTCCAGACTACCGATACGGCGGTTTCAAGGTTTGGCTCCTGCGTGAGCTTCGCATTTACATAGAACGACCTGTCCTGCAATGCGCGCTCCTGCCCGAGCGATGTGCTTGTAATCGCAAATACGCCTTCGCGCGCAAGGAAGATTGGATCGTCCCTAAGGTTTGCAAACGCGTGTTTCGATACGGCTCCAACGCCTTTCGCGCCCTGCTTGATCGGGAACAGCACCGTGCCCCCGTCCGTTATCTCGGCCGTGCGCAGGAACAACTCCGCGTCCTGCTCGTTGCTGTTTTTGATTACCGTCAGCGTATCGTATTGCTTGATGTATCCCATGATCGCGGAGGTGTCCGCGCCGACCTTCGTGTATCCCGTATCCGGGAAGTAGGTTGGATCGTCCAGCCCCGATTGCCAGTCCCAGTTCTGATAGTCCGGGTTTCCCGAAAAGAACAGGCGGTTATCGTTGTTGTAGCCGTAGAATTCCGCGATGGTGCACTTTTCGATCCTGTCTTGATACCCCGGAACCGTTTTGGTAAATGCGATCACAACGTTGTCGATCCCGCCGCCGGCCGCGCTTTCCGCGGGAGCGGTTGTGAAGGTTACGGTTCCCGCGGCAAGGTCAACCGTGTAATCGGTCGTTGCGGTTTTCGCCACGCCGTCCACCGTCACGGATTCCACGGAATCGATGTTCTTTGAATCGAGGTGGAATACGGTGCTCGTTCCGTCGCCGACCATGGAGTTGATGCGCTTTCCCGTCAGCATGTTCACCGCCTCAAGCGGCGTGCCGCCGCCCGCCGCAGGAGCGCCGATTACCGTCGTCGGGGTGAATGCGTTTGCCGATACAGAGGCAACGCCAACCGTGTCTCCCGTTTCCGTTGCCACGAGATAGCTTTGTCCGTCCAGAATGTACAGCTTCCCATCATGGGAGAATGCCGTGCTTCTTGCGTTGTTCATGCCGCTGTATATCAGCGTCGCACCCGCATCCGTCCAGGTATACAGCTTCGTTCCTCCGTGCACGATGAACTTCTCTGCGCCCGATTCAAACACGGCATAAAACAAACCGTTTATCGGCGCGTCTATCGTAAACAGGGTGCGCCAGCCCAGCCGCTTTTCGGGGAATCCCGCAAGGTCTGAAATCAGGTTCTGGCACAAAGGCGACCTGGAATCGCTCACCTGCGTCGGGTCAGTCGAAAAGTCCACGCCGCGGAATTTGCTGTATGCCTTGTGGTATCGCTTGATGTCCTCGATGTTTTTCGGCGTGGTAAGCGTCGGCATGTCAATATCCTCCGTATACGTCTACGATCGGTTCAAAGCTCAGCTTCCGCGCGTCGTTCAGCGCGGAAACATATTTTGCGCGGTAGTTTTCGGCCTGGAAGTTGTCCATTGCTTCCTGAAAGAACTGCGCCGCCACGCCGTAAGGGAGCGCAACGCGCGTGATCGCGTCCGCGTATGTTATTGTTTCATCCAGCGTGTCGATCTTCTGCGCCGCCGCGAGAAGCGCGCGGCCCTCATGCCGCCGGATGGAATTTTCGGTTTCAAGGCACTCCTGCAGCAGCAGGTTCAAAAATGGGACGGAATACTTCTTGCTTTCCGCGTCCTCGCCATCCGCTTCGTACAGGAACGCGCTTGCGGTTTCATAGATTTCTTGCCCCGTCATATGCCCTCCTTGCAAAAATAAGGGGAGAGCCGTTAAGCCCTCCCCATGTGGTTGTGTTACGCGCAGATATGCGTCACGACGTCGGAAACATACTTATTGCCGGTGGGATAAATCGCAACGGCTTTCAGCACCGTTCCAGCGGTCGGGTTGGTGATGCCTTCGGAATACTCAACGCGGCTCGTGCTAAACCTCGGGTCACTGCCGTCCAGCGTGTAATAAATCTTTGCGCCGGTGGTTGTGGTTGTGATTGCCGTGGCTGTGGTCTTTTCTACAGCAGGATTTGCACACTTGTAGTCTTTCGCTACGCACACGATAACATCATCACACGCGCCGCCAACAACAAACGCATCATAGTTGAACCGCCCAAGCAGTACGGCACCGTTGACCGCTTCGGAATCGGTCACAATTCTGGTATCACGAATCTTGAACGGGAAACCAACCGCGCGGGAATGGAACGCGATATGTTCCACATTGGTCGGGAACCATGCAGCAGGCATTGCGATGATGTTCAGCGTTCCGACCTTGCCGACCACGCCCTTCAAGATGAAGTTCTCGCGCACACCGTCCACATACTGGAATTCATCTGAGGTTTTAATCAGCTTTACATGTTCGTTCTTCACAACCACATAGCGGTCATCCAGCGGCGTGAAAGCGTCCATGAACTTCGTCTCGATGTCAAGAAGCGTCCCGATGATATTGCTCTTACTGACCGCCGCGCCATATTCAAGACATTTACCAGCTCCCCATGCCCACTGATTCAGCGCGCGCTTGTCACCAGTAGGAACGACCTGTTCTCTGAGCTGCATCTTCATGACGCGCCCCGCCTCCTTCACCATCATCTGTTCGTTGTTGTTGCCCTTGTCAATGGCGATGCGGAAAGACTTGTCCTGCGTCATGCTGATTTCCTGATAGGAATCCTGAAGCTCGGAAAGCGCGCCGTAGCGGTTATTGGCGTTGTTGCGGTCGTAGTCATTGAGCGGCTGAGACAGCAGGGTGTAAATGCGGATGCTCTTTACGCCGATGAAATCATACGGCGCCTTCGCTTTGCCCGCGAGGAACGATTCGTGCGTGTGCTTCTGCGCGATTTTATCGCTGTATTTGGTTGCGAGGTTAATGCTCATAAATTACCTTTCTCATCCGTCAAACGCAGAAAGAAAAGCGTCTTCAACCTTTGTTGCGGCCGTAGACGCTGCCGATCCGACGGATGCTTTTCTGCTTTTTTCGTTTTGTTCTTTGGTTGTGAGCTTTGTTTCCAGCTCCTTGATGCGTTGTTCGTACTCGGTTTGCCGATGCCGGAGCATTGCTTCCACGGGCGTAAGGCCCCGCTCAATCCCCTCGGCTACACCGCGCGGCAGTTCCCTCCCGTCCTTGTATTCCGGGAATTCGCGGAGGAAGTCCATCCACGGCTTCTGCCGCGCCTCCTCCTCGCTCCTGCGCCGCGCTGCTGCGCTTTCTTCCGCTGCCTTGTGCTTTTCGTTGACGCGCATCTCCGCCATCTCCTGCACGGCATCATCCGGCATGTCCGGGTATTTCGTCCGGATGTTCTGCGCTTCTTTTTGCAGCATTACGGCTTTCTGCTGGTTTTCCACAAAGCCGACGTACTGCTCAACGTCCATTCCGTTCGCTTCCGCAAGGCGGCGCATGAGCTCGCTTGCGCGCGCGTCCACGCGCAGGCCGTTGCGCTCATTGAGCACCTTGTCGTAGTTCATGCCCTTCTGGGCAAGCTCTGCCGCCTGTTCAAGCGTGATCTCCTGCTCCTGTCCGTTGTACTTGATGCGCAGGGTTTGGGGCTTTTCGTCCGGTTTCTCCGCCGCGTCGGGGGCGCTGGTTTGCTCCTCCTGCGCTTCGGCCTCTTCTTCGGGTTCCGCGTCCGAAAACAGGTCGTCGTCCTCTTCCGAAATGTCTCCGAAAAGGTCGTCGTCCTCCATGATTTCTTCCGCTTCGTTGGCTTGGGAAGGATTGGTATATTCCTCCATGTGTTTCTCCTTTCCGCGCTATGGTTGGCGCGGGTATTAAAAAAACGGCCCTGCGGCCGTCTTTCCCGGTGTTATAGCGTTGGTTGCTGCATGGCCTGCATCTGCTGCATGGCCTGCATCTGTTCTTTCTCCTTGCGGATGCGTTCAAGAATCTTGCTCTTCCCGCTCAGGTATTTGGATGGGATCTGCTCCACGAAAAGTTCCGCGTCCTGAATGATCCCTTTCGCCATGAGGTTGTCCAGCGTCTGCATCTGCGTTATCTCGCTCCAATACGCGGAAGAACCGACGTCAACCTTCAGGCGCATGTTCACGTCCCCAAGTTGCCCGAAGTCCACGTTCAGTTCGTACGCCTTCGGCAATTCGCCCGTCATTGGGTTGGGCGGTACATACTTTTCAATCAGGTCTCTGTCCGTTATGACCACCGTGCGCGTTCCGTAGTTGGCGCGCATGATGTCCACGACAATGCGCACATATTCTTCGCCCCACGCATGGAATGCGCGCTTCTGGAGGTCGAGCGGCGCGCTTGACGCCTGCTGCACGGCGATGATCGCCGATGTGTTATCCGGCCTTACGTTCCCCAATGCAGCGTCCGATGCGCCCATGAAGTCGCGCGTCATGGTTACGGTGGATTCGATCACCTGCATTACCTGCGGCGATACGTCCGCGCCGCGCACCGCGGTTGCAATCGCATCCGTTACGCCGCCGCTTTCCACTGCAATCGCTTCGCCTACCCGGTTTGTCCAGTTCGTGATCCTGCTGCTGTCGTACACAAGCTTCGGGAATGCGTTCATCTCCACGCTGCGGATCATCATGGCATACAGGCGGTTGATCGCAATCTGGTTCGGGACAAGCCCCGTAATGCTCGCCTGCCCATGGTAGGAAGAACGCACGGTTTCCCACGGCATCCATGCAACCGGGTACAGTGTAAGCCCTGTATCCCACTGTTTTCGCACCGTTGCCGCTTCCGTTGTCTTTACGGCCCATATCGTCCCGCCTTCGCGCCAGAATTTTATGAGAACCGTCACGAGGTCGTTGTCGTCCCCGGCTTCGCCCTGGTTGGGGTCACTGTCCGGCGTGATGGATTCCCATTCCGCGCTGCCGTTTCGCTTCGCTTCCTTCTTCGCTTCCCGCACCGTCTTGCGCTGGGCGATGATGATATACGGCTGCTTCTGCGCGTTGCACAGATACGGGTTGCCAAAGTATACGTTGATGTTTTCAATCAGCTCGGCGCAGACGTCGCCTTTTGCATCCTGCCCCGTTTCCACATCCGGGTCGAAATACAGGTACATGCATGCGTCCCCGTCTACCGATGCGTTGCGGATCGCGTCGCGGTGCAGGTCCTTGATCTTCGCTTGGTCCAGCACACGCTCCACCTCTCCCGCGAAAATCGCGGCCATGAGCTCCGAATCCTGATTCGGTCTGAACGGCGTGAAGGATACGCCCACGTCGTCAGAGGTAATCATGGCCGTTTGGTAGGATACGACGCGCTTCATTACGTTCATGACCGGCTTCGGCAGGTCGGGAGCGTTCAGCCCTTCCCATTGCCTGCCCAGGTAGAAATTTCGGTTTACACGCACCGTCTCGTACAGGTCGATTGAATTGTTATACTCTACTCCGCGCTGGTATTCCGACCAAACGCCGCGCGGGTCGGACTTAATCATTCTGCTTCCTCCCGTTGAATTTCATCATGTTGTCCCATTGGATCCGCTCCCGCTGCGCCTGCGTCTCTTCCTGCACATCCTCCGCCGCGTTCTCCGGCTCCTTCAGCTCCTGTTTCGGCGGCCTGCGCCCCGAAATCAGCGTAAAAAAAGCGCCCAGAACGGCGCCGCAGGTGAAGCATATGATATATTCCATGTTTATCCTCCATAGTCCAAGAAATCGCCAATCTGGCGTTCATAGTCGCCCTCACGCGGGACGATTGGCCGGTGTCGCGGTCTGCCGTCCATCATATACCTTAACCCGTCCGGCGCGTGGGTTATATCATGCGGTTCTGTCGCCGCGTCGTTTGGGTCATGGTCGTCATGCTGCAAAAGCGGCAGGTCGTGAATCAGCCTGCCACACGTTGAAAAGATATGCAGTTTCGGTTGTTCCCCGCCCATGCCGTCCGGCACCGGGCGCATCCATTCTTTCAGGGCCATCCAGCCATCTACGCGCGTATTGCGCACCTGCGTCAAAACAAGCCCCTCCGCCGCGAACATTTCTGCCTGCGCCTTGCCGGTTGCCCGGTTGCGCCCCCACATGTCCGCCGGTGCATAGGTGCATACGATTCGCTCCCCCTGGCTTGCGTTCAGGATCATGTGCGCCGCGTCGCTGATGATAACATTCGGCTTGCACAGCTCTCTGTATATGTATGCATTTCCGAGTTCGTCAAACGCGCCCCACAGCACGGCCAGCATGTCAAGGCCGTAGTCTATCGACCGGAAGCGCGTCCAGTGCTCCGGAATCGGGAACGGTTCGCACACGTGAAGGTCGCGCCGGAATTCCGTAAAGTATTGCCCCACGAACACGTCCCAATCGCCTTCAAGGTATGCGCGGCGCAGGTCGTCCGGCAGGTTTTCCAGCGTTTCCAGATATTCCGGGTTGTTTTCCATGAGCGGCTTGTTGTCGTACACGCGCGCACGGATGAATACATAATCCTCCGCCTTCTCCTTGCCCCGGTATTGCCGGTCAATGAACAGGCGCTTTACCCATGCATGACCAACGCCGCCCGGATTGCACGTGTAGTACATGCGCGGCGTGAAATCCGGCCGTGCATTGCGGTTGCAGGTGGTAAGAAACTGCATTTGTTCTTCGCTGAAATGCGTGGCCTCCTCCATGCCGATCACGTCGTATTCCTGCCCTTGGTAGCGATATACGTCGGCCTCGTTTGCGCAATACCCCGCCACGATGCGGGAGCCATTGGGAAACGTGAAGGTCTTGTCCGTTGTGTTGAACCGTGCGATTCCGTATAGGTCCCTGCGCAGCGGCACAATGTGGTTTTCTCTGAGCTCCGGCAGCGTGCGCCGAAGCAGGAGAATGTTCAGGTTTGGATAGCGCGCGGCAAGAAGCGGAAACTTCTTGCGCATGGCCCAGCTCTTCCCGCCGCCGCGCGCCCCGCCATAACAGGTGTGCCTTGCGCGGGAAAGGAAGAATTCCCGCTGCGGCTCGCTGATTTTTGTGAGATCAAACGTTGCCTTCATCCCGCGAGCTCCCCAGCGTTTGCTTCGCCCGGCGGAGCGATCACCTCGATCTTCATCTCGCCGTCCTCCTTTGGTTCGTCCGGCTGCTTGTCCCGGTAGTCCTCCGGCATGCGGTTCGTCAGCATGAACTTTGTGATCCTGCCATCCGGCTCAAAATACTTGTCGTATTCCACCACCTCTGCGCGTTCCCGCACGAGCTTTTTCCCGCTTTCTTTGTCTATGTACTCCTCGCGCAGCTTCACGACTTCCGACACCCGCTTTGTATAGCCGCGCGCCTGGTCGAATGCGGATTTCAGGATTTCGCCGTTGCTCACGCGCGCACCCGCGCAGATGGCCTGCGCAAACTGCGGATATTTTCCCTTCCACGTGTACACCGTCCGTTCTGATATGCCCAGCATGTCCGCTATTTCGCTGTTCAACAGCCCCTGCCGCGCCCAGCCTTCCACAGCGTCCAGCTTGCTTTCCATCTGCAATTCATCCCACAGCGGCTTCTTGCCGCGCTTTCTGCCGCTTTGCACGGCTTTTTTCCTCTTCTCCATGCCGCGCCTCCAAACGTGATAAATCTCACTCAAAACAACCCGAAAATTCTCTTGTGCTCTCTTGACGCACGTATAAATACGTATTACAATATAACCATACCAAGGAGGTGCACGATGAACAAAAGGGAGTTGGTGAAGTTGCTCAAGCAAAATGGCTGGGAGATTACTCCCGGAAGCCGCCACGACTTGGCAACAAACCCCAATCGGCCCGGCGTTAAGCTCCCGATTCCGCGGCACGCCGAACCGAACAAGTACACCATCGAAGGTATTTTGAAAGCGGCGGGGCTTAAATAGTCCCCCGCTCTCCTGGGCATAATCATTGACTGAAAGGAGCCTGTTGTATGAAGTACGTATACACCGCTGTTTTTACCGCCGTTGACGATGGTTATTCCGTTTGCATTCCCGATCTTCCCGGTTGCATTACGGGCGGAATTGATGCCGCCGACGCCATTACCATGGTTGAAGATGCCGGTGCTATGTGGCTTTGGGATGCCGAAAACAATGCAGAAGCCATTCCTGCACCCACGCCGTTTGAACAAGTCGACGTTGCGCAGGGGCAGATCAAAACTATGGTGCTGCTGGATACCGATGCGTACCGCCGCGCCAATGACAACCGCGCTGTGAAGAAAACCCTCTCTATTCCCAGTTGGCTGAACGCCGAGGCAGAACGTGCCGGCGTGAATTTCTCCCAAATCCTTCAGGATGGCTTAAAGGCCAGGCTGGGGATCCAATAAAGTTTGCAATAACCAAAAGGAGCGGCGCTGACCAGGCGCCGCCCCTTCTCAGGATGGAAGTAAATGCACATGTCCTCCGGGCTCCTCGTCACCCTTCGGGACTATACACAGTATAGCAGGTTTTATAGTCGCACTACTGTCACGTTTTATGAAATTCTTAGTCCCCGGTGTTCTGCGAACATGTCACGCGCCAGCGCAAGCCACCTGTATACCGTCTTTTCACTTGCTGGAATGCCGATGCTCGCCGCCGCGACGCGCGCCTGAATCTCACCGCGCTCCAACGGATGATCCGGCGTAAGCATATAGACAGCCTTTACCGCTGTGACCGCATGACGACCGCGCATCTTCTCCAGCGTTTGAAGCGCCCACTCCGCCGCTTCGAGGTCGGCAATGGATGCATGCGCATCGTACAGCGCTTGCTCCGCACGGGCTACCGCCGCCTCCGTGGGTGCGGATATGCCATCAAAGCGGCCTGCCTCCCGGCGCCGCTGCCGCTCCAATGCATCATTCCATATCCTGTCACGGTACGCCGCCGCGCTGCCCTCACGGGCAAGAAAGCGGAACGCCTCCGTCGCATAGTCCCTGTAATGTGATTTTCTCATGCTCCCCCCCTCTAATCGTTGCGCCGCATCTCGGCGCAGAGGTATACGCCCGCCACAAATTCGCTGTATTTTGGCGGGTTGATTTCGGTTGCCCGATAGTTCGGGTACAATTTCACGAGCGCCGCCGCGAAGCTTTCCGCGTCCGTCGCCATCTCGCGCGCCTTTTTGCGCGTGATCTTGTGGTCGTATATTTTTACCTCGGGCTTTTTCAGTCCGCGGGATGCGCCCCAGCGTTTCTTGCCCTTCGGATCCTTCGCAAGATAGGTTGCCAGCCCCTTAATGCTGCCATCAATCGCCCGGATGCGGTCGGCGTTGCAGTATCCCTTTTGCCACAAGGCTTCGACTTCGTCCCTGCCGATGCCCGATTGAATAACCAGGTGGAGATGCACCCGCTTTCCCTCCGCCGCGCCCTCGATCACATACATGTACTTCCCCTTTCCAAGCCCTTTCCTCCGCCGCGCCGCCTGGTATCTGCGGATCATGTTCTGCGCGTCCCGCAGCGCCTGCGCTTCGTCCGGCATTTCCTGATAGGTGCACACCACATGCAGGTCGCCCGTACCGAAGTTGTTCATAAGCAGGCGAGAAAACATATTCCGGCTGTCCTTGGCGTTCTGGTTCTTTGCGGCCTTGCGGGATTCTTTCAGCTTTTGGCATTTGCAGCGCGGCTTGCGTGCCCAGTATGGATAGATCTCAATTTCTATGCGGTCGCCGTAATACACTTCTTTCACACGATATCCTGAAAGGCGCTTGTCCCGCAGTGTGCTCCCCTGCAGTTGATCGTATCTGTCCGATTCTGTGATGATGTACACCGCGTACGCTCCTTTCATAGCGGGAGGCGTCAAGCGCCCGCCTCCCGCACCCACCTGCTGTTACATCGGGGCTGCCGCCCCCTGCGGCTTCGCCGCATTCCCCCGCTGATATGCGATTTCTTTTTTTGTTGTGTATATATCGTCGTTAAGTTAGTACCTGATACAAGCCCGAAATAGGCTTGTCCTATTTATTATAGAAAGAACTACTTTGCCGGCTTGTCCCACATAGGGCAGCGCATGCAGGTGGGTTTGTCTGTGTATGGGCAGCTTGCGCCCAGGAGCGCCGCCGGGCATGTATCGTTCGGATAGCCGAACTCATCAAGTATTGCATGCGGGTAGTTTTCCATGAAGTCCTCGCGCAGCGTTTTGGGCGCTTTGTGGTTTAACAGGTCTGCAGCTTCGGCAATCCGCTCGAACGGAATTGCTTCTTCGTATGCCGCAAGCGCCTTGCACTGCTTTCGCGTTTCCGGGCATCTGTTACAGGCTTCTCCCGGGTTTCCGCCGCCGCAGGGTGCTTTATCACTGAAACATGCAACATAGTATGCATCCCCGTTCGGGCTGCGTTTGGTCAGTCTTGTGTTCATGCTTCCTCCTTGATATCGGCCCCGCAGTTTGAACAGAATTTCATGAATCTGTCATCTAAACGCTTCTCGCATTCCGAACAATACGGAACCTTGTCTTTTACCTCTGCGCACGTCCTTACGTACATTGTGATGCCGTCCTCACTATGGTGCCTTTCATACTGTGCGAAAACCGCAGGACGTTCCACCCAAACAACATGCCCACGCCGCGCAGGCGCAACATCGGCTGCATCTAAGCTGTCAAGCAGGTCTATGCAATCTCTAAATCTGTCTGCGCTTTCTGTATCCCCATCAATCACGCATTCGGTAATCCATATTCTTAGCGCGCGCTTTGCCGCTTCGCGCTCTATGTAATCCTTACTCATCGTTCGCTCTCCTGTTCCATGCCTTAATAAGGTCGCGCTTGCACTTGTCCCGGTGATTTATGTCTGTCATACGAAGTCGAACCATCATGCTCATGCCGCATCTGTCGCACACTATGTAGTATGTCGGCATTGAGCCAGCAAAATGGTTATCAATATACGGCAAAATGGTTTCGCCGATTCCAGCTATGTATTTCACCTCTACGGCGTTTCCGCACGGGCACGGTTTAAGATCATTCGGCATGGCGTTCCTCCTTCCACCAGCCGCATTGATCGCATACCATGCCATAGCCCGGCTTCTCAATCAGCTTTGCATGGCACTTCGGGCATGTAGTCCTTCCATTTTTTCCGCGCATTCCACGTCTGATCTTTCGCAGCATATTGCTCATATTGATTCCTCCTTCTGCGCTTGTCTTACATCGCAGTCAATCGGGCATTTAGTGCATCCCGAAAAACCTAGTTGCCTTGCGAAATCGCACCCATTTTGCATGTTTGTCTCCACAGGGCTTGCCGGGCACATCGTGCATGGCTTTCCGTCCCTGCTTGACGGCGGATTGTAGCGGCACAAATCGCATGGTGTTTTTGCGCGCTCCTGCGCGTCAAGCTCGCGGAGTGCGGCTGCTCCCATGCGGCAAGCCCAGATTCTTGCTTCCGACCATTTAAATACCCAATCCTTATACGCTTCCTCTGTCGTTTCCGGGTCAAGTATCATTGCTGCTTCTTCGCGTGTCATTGCTTGTCTCCCTTTTCCAACAGCTCCCGCAATATTTCAAGTTCGTGTTCCCATGCGGCATACCTTGCGGCAGCGTTTGCGGCAGCGTTTGCGGCATCCCATGCGGCAGCGTTTGCGGCATACCTTGCGGCAGCGTTTGCGGCATCCCATGCGGCAGCGTTTGCGGCAGCCCTTGCGGCACGCAGTTCCTTATCCTTGATTTCGCCACGCAACCACTTGCGTTTTGCTTCAATCGCCGCTATGCTTCGCGGGTCAGGGTTGTCCACAAAAGATAGCGCGTATTCAGCACAACGGCACGCAAATTCGTGTAATATAGGCGCGTCAATAAATTCTTCGCGCAGCACCGACCATAATTTATCGGCGGCAGACACATCCGGCAGATTCAACACATCAAGCGCTGTCCATTCATCACGGATTGCAGCTATGCGCGCAAAGTCGGCGCGCCCTTCTGCCGTTTCAAGCCAGCACGGTCTAAATGATTTGAATTGTTCTACCGTTACGGTTTTCATACTTCCTCCTTTTCCGCTTCATCCGGCATTACGGTGTTCCAGCATTCACCGCATAGATGCCCTTCGCAAGCAAAAACATTCCCATACACATTGCATGCACTGGCAATAGGCTCGCCGCTATTATAAACTTGCGCGTTCGGAAACTTCTCCATAAAATCCTGCTTGTACGTTTTCTGCGGATGCTCCGCGCACCATTTGTCGATGATGGCCTCACGTTCTGCTGTACGCTCAATCAGAGCTTCGTCACATGCCCCGTTCCACACGTCTACCATTGGGCATCCCTCACAATATGCATGCGCCTTGCACATCCTTGCGTAATCATGAATCGTTGCCATTGGTTGCTCCTTTCAAATCTCAAACTAAACTCAAACTAAGCTCAAACTATTTCCGATACGGACATTCCACTCCACACCGCCGATCGGCTAAATCCGCAAACACTTGCGACAGAAAAATTTGCTTTTCGATGCCTTTGATTTGACATATTCAAACATTCCTGCCTCGATTTCATATTTGCTTATCTCGTTCATGCAGACCGCACATATAGGCAGTGCTTTGCGCGCATTCCCCTCATCGTCGATATACTTCCTTATCAGCTGTTCTTTGATGGACATGTTCGCTCGTTCTCCCTTCTGCGTCATCCCTGATACGGGCATTCCTCATGCATCCCGAAAAACAAATGAGCATTGTCCATTTTCTTTATCGCTCCTCATCCTATTGGCTTTGTATTCGTTGTACTGGGCCCTATATCGGTAGCTGTCCCCAAATACGTTCCATGCCGCTTTCACCAGATTCGGCTCATAGGGGCGAATCTTTTCCAGATCCTCCACCGCCTTGTAAGATATCGGGCAACCGCAGCAGCCCGTCCGTGTCAGGCCGTATACTTCATAGGCATCGGAATGCCGAATGCCGTAGTAGTCCCTGTACCACGCCTTGTCTGCGTCTGTGACGTAGTACAGTGGCCGGAGCCGGTACTGTCCGCTGCTGGTCTCTGCGAAGCAGAGGGAAGTGTTATCCTTCCTCGGAACAGAGCGCATACCGCCTTCTGCCCTGCGTTCCCCGGTTATGATCATGTCGTAGTCCTTCTGGACGCTGTGGGCAAGCTGCTTTTTACAGTAGTCACAGCACTTCGCGCTGATCTGGAATTCCGGCGGACACTCCGCTATGAAATCCCGCATGTACTTGGAAGAATTGATGACCAGCTGAATATTCGGCCTCGGTTCCCCAGAAGAATTGCAGCAGCACAGGAAATTGATAACGCTTTCGCAGTTCGGATACCGCTCTTTCAGCTCTTTCCGCTTTGCGGTCTTATCCACCGCCTGATCGTATTCCTCCGTGATGGAAAGGGGAATCCCCTTCTTCTGCCACTCAGACAGACCGGCGGACATGATCTTGGAAACAAACGGGACACCGTACTTCCGGGAAGCCATGACGATATTCACCTTCGGTCGGAATGTTTCAATCTCCACGCCGTATTTCTGCGCTGTGTCCCGGACATGGTTCTTTGTCGCCATCATCTCAAGGCCGGTATTGAAAAACGCGTATTTGACAGGAGGAAGGGAGAAAATCTCCCGCGTCCTCTCAATTACGTCAATCAGGATATCGCTGTCCGCCCCTCCGGAATAGGAGCAGATTGCGTTAGGGTGTTCGATCAGGCGCTTTGCCACGATGCTCTTTATCGCCTCGAACTTGTGTGGCGCATCAAAATCCGCATAAGGAGGCCTATCTGTATAGACCCTGCTTTTGAATTCCTGTTTGCCCATCGCTTATCACCTCGTCATCCCTGATACGGGCATTCCCCCGCCCTGTCCGTCACGATTCCGCATTTTGCAAGATCCCTGCGCTTCTGGCATTTCTTTACTTCCTTTCCCTGTTTCGTGCAGAACGCACATTCCCCGATCACATCCGCCATCAGACGGTCGAATACCTGGGTTGGGATGATGTAGCTGTCGTAGTTGGCACGCGGGTTGCTTTTGTGAACAAGCGCAAACTGGCTGTTCTTTGCCGTGTGAATAATCGATGCAAGTTGGTCAATGTCCACATCCTCAACCACAGCGTTGAATGCCTTTTCAGCATGGCGCATCATGGCCTGAAGGGAGCGTTTCGCCCGTTTGAACTCATCCCTTTCGTCCTCTGCCATTGCCTCACAATATGTCACAATGCCGGCCAGTACCGCGATCTGCTCCCTTGTTTGGCTGTTGATATAGCTCACTTTTCAATCCCTTCCGCGCGAGCGTATGCCGTTACAAGAAGCGACAACGCATCTTCTTTGGACAGCAGGCGCATGCCGTGCTGCGTAAAATCGGAATACTTCATTGCGCGCTTTCCGCGCACAAGCGCATTCATCAGCTCGCGGCGCGCTCCGGGGCTGTCCGTCCAGTTCGGCAGCAGGCAGATCACATCACATTCTCCCAGCATGGCAAGCGTGATTTCAATGTACGAATCATAGCCCCAGCCAAGCGGGAGGATCGCCGGATTCATCACGCTCTCCCCCGCCTCTGTCAGCGCACGTTCGGCCGCTTCAAAGTCTTCCTTGTAATTTGGGTTACCCGTTATCTTACCGGCGAGATAGATCGTCATGTCTCAACCCTCCGTTGCAAATGTACAAGGCACTACGTTCTTCGGAGAAAACAGCTTGTCCGCCTGATAAATCCGCAGGATCTCTCCCCCGTTTATCCGAACGCGCCCGCGGTTGCATTGCTTTTGCCGCTCGTATTCGTCGCGCGCCAGCTTGAAACTGTTCGTCTCAAGCTGAACCTTCTCTTCCCCGCATTCGATTGTCAGGATTGTGTATTTCATATTGCTCCCCGCTTCCTGTATACCGCATGGATATGATCCCGGCAGAAGTCCAGCATTCCTATTTCAGAGGACAGAAGATGCTTGGCGCCGGTATCTTCGCTTGCGAGGATGCGCCTTGCATCCTCGCGGTTCAGCTTCACGGGCTGCACCGCCCGCCATGTGCCGCCCTCTTCCAGAATGGCCGCCTGCGCGCCCGTCATGGAGAGGGTTTCAAGCAGATCCCGCACCGTCATGTGATTACCTCGCGCACGATCTCCTGCGTGTCCCGCCTCCCGATTTTGATGTTGCCTTTGGAATCCTTCGTCATTGTGGCGCGAATGCCGTCCGCGGACAGCACCACTTTCTCGATCTCCTCATCATAGATGCGTGCGGTAAGCGCTTGCAGATGGGCGCGCGCTTTATCGTTCATTACCGGCAGGCTGATGCCAATCCGCGCTCCCGCGTCCGGCCCGAACAACGCCTCAATCAATCCTCCAGCATCCCGGATTGCGCGTTCCCGGCGCTCGTGTTCCATTTCTTCATCCTTGCGCACGAGGTCGTATGCCCGGCCTTGCTTGCAGTCGCAAAGCCGCGTTGCCGTTCCGTTCGCATCTTCGCCCGGAATAAGGTTCTGGAACACCACAATCTGCCCGCAGTATTTGCATATGCCGCTGTATTCGCCGTTGTAGTCCTGTACCTGCTCAGCAATCATTGACTTCATCCTCCCGGCCTGATAAAATGGGTTCAGAGGTTGCCGCCTCGGCGGGCACTTCCTTTTCCACGGGCTGCATGCAGTAGTCGATTGCTGCGTTCCAGCCGCCTTCAAACATGCGCTGCGCAAGAGTGACCACGATATCACATACCGCATCCATTTTGTTCTGTCTGGAAGCCTCGTAGACACCTGAAGCAGCATCCGCAAGCGTAATCGCATTGCTTTTCAGATATGCCCTGCATTCCATGTTAAGAGTCTCCTTCATTTCCTGTCCTCCTTCATGTTCTCAATGTATAACCCCCGCCTGCGCGGTTGGTGCCGTTTTTGCGTCCTGCGCTGTACGCCCTGCGCGACCACTATGGCGATCAGGATCCCGAGAATTACCCCCGGCAGGGTGAAGCTGAAAAATAATCCGAAGTAGTTCATATGTCCTCCTTGTCCAGATAGTTCCTGCCGAACAGCAGTATGAATTCCGTTCGCGTGTGGTCGATTTCGAAATGTTCCTGCGCCATGCGCTGATACTCCCGGCGCTTCGCCTTGTTGTGGTGCACCCCGTTTGGCGGTTCATTGTGGCACCGGTGGCACAGCGGCAGGATGTAGCCGCATTCTTCGCTGTGCTTCCTGTTGCTTCCCCCGAAGATATGATGCAGCTCTATCCAATCATAGCTCCCGCACTCGTAGCATTCGTACAGGTTGTCCACAAACGCGCTCTTAAGCTTTTTTGCCATAGCGCCCCTCCTGGTAATTTGGGAAATATTCGTGCATTTGCTCGTATTTGATGCCGAGGATGTCCATTACTGTGTACATCTCGTCGATTTTCCACGGCTGTCTCCCTGTCAGGCGGTGGCTGAACGCGGAGCTGTTTCCCATCCCAAGCTTCCGTGCCATGTATGCGCCATCCACGCCTTTTTCCGCCATCTTGCCGCGCAGAAGCGGGTATCGTTTCAGTGGCGGGTAGATTCTCATTGCTTCCATATGCTTCCTTCCTCCGTTTTTGCTTTATTTGCTTTTCGTGTGCATCTGCGATATGGTGCAAGCAGCTCCGGTGCACACCGGCAGGTATTCTCCCCACCAAGAACGGCGAGCTGCCGCTGCCCGTTCGATGCAAACCACTTCGATTTGTGGTATAATCTCCGTAAAAACGGAGGTTGTGCCATGCCATTCGTCGGCCAGTTGCGTGATACTCGCGTCCTTGTTCATTGTCCCGCTGAACCTCAATATGTCCGCGAAATGTACATCCGCTTCGTTTGGACTGATAAAGAGCGTTGGTTCCCTTTTCCATGCAATGGCTGTGATGAATATGCCAGCCATCATGTTTGCGGAGCGTGCATTGCGGCTGTCACATCCATGTTCTTTGCCGACCCCGATGCTGACGTTTTCGAGCCGATCACTCTGAATCTAAATGATCCGCGATCTGATTGAGGATCTCCGGCAGCTCTGACTTGAACGCCGCCCGGTACGCATCCCCCTCTATTTCTTTGGCCGGTATAATCGTGCCGTGCTCTATGCAGTCCGCCAGGCGCCTTATGACCGCTCCCATTGCCTTTGGCGTGTTCTGCTTTTCTTGCATAAGCATCTTCGTTCTCCCCTTTCATGTGCTCTTCTTTACTTTCACCGCGCAATGCTTTATGATGTAGGCAAATCCCCTTTGGAAGGAGGTGGTTACTTATGAGCGAGAAGCTTATTAAGTACCTGCTAAATTCCCTTCGTCTCCCACGGTAAACCAACCGTAGTACTGGATGGGGGTGCGTTGCACATTCGTCATCGGTTGTCCGGCCAAGAAGCGGTATTATGCGCCGCTCCTGTCCCTGTACACCAGAGGGACACATTAGGATGCAACCGGACGGAGACTATGTGCGGAATAGGGTGTGTGGCATAATCACATGCCCTTTTTCCTTTCGTAACCATCCTTCCCTGCCTACATCGTGAAGCATTGCACGATAGTGTGCCGCCTCCTTAACTCGCTTGATTGGTTGGCTCGCGGAGAAGATCATCAACGGTGCAGTTTAGGGCCGCCGCAATTTCAATGAGTTTTGCCGTTCTCGGACTTTTCTCTCCGCTTTCCCAAGCCGACACAGCAGATTGCGCAATGCCCAGCTTTTTTGCTAGCTCTGTTTGAGTAAGACCAGCCTTCTTGCGCATGTCTTTAATCATAAGCTTCCTCCTTGTTATATCTCATATCGAGATAATATCACGCCATCACGCTCATGTCAATCTCTATTTGAGATTTATCATAAGATAGTTGTTTACTTGTATCTCGCATGGTGATAATATCTTAATAAAAATGGTGAATTATATGAGACTTAAAGAATTGCGAAAAAAACACGGACTTACGCAAAAACAGCTCGCAAGCGCCTTGCATGTTGCTCAAAATACTGTATGCAACTGGGAGAATGGAGTGCGTCAAATTGATACGGAATACATAAAGCAAATAGCCGAATACTTCCATGTATCTACTGACTATCTCCTAGGGTGTGAGGATTCTCCTTTGAATGCACAATCTGCTTCTGACGCTTCTTCGGCTCTCACTCCGCGTGATAACCGTGACATAGCGCGCGATATGGCCGCAATTGAAGCCTCGTTGGAATCCGGGGAAGGGTTGATGTTTAACGGAGAGCCGCTTTCCCCCGAAGCAAAAGAATCTTTGCTTGCCGCCATGCGCCTCGGCTTGGAAGCCGCAAAGCTTAAAAACAAGGAACGCTTTACGCCTAAGAAATACCGAAAGGATTAAGCTGTGAAAAAGGGTATCGTTGATCGTCTTGTTTCTCAGTACGGTACGCGCGATCCTTTTCTTCTGGCTCAGTCAACCGGTCGCATTCTGCTTACCGTACCATTAACCGACTTTCGAGGTTTTTATCAGCGCATCCATCGATGCCATATCATTTATATCGCTGAGGGCCTGACTGAATTTGAGCGCAACCTTGTTTGCGCCCATGAACTTGGGCACTCATTCCTACACGGCGGAGTCAACGCAGCGTTTATAGACGGCAGAACGCATCTTGTAAAAGCAAAGTACGAGCGCGAAGCTGACAGGTTTGCAATTGACTTGATTATGCCTGACGAACGATTCTCAGAATTAATGTACATGCCTGTGCATGATATCGCTGAAAGCCTTGGAATTAGTGACGAACTTGCAAATTACCGTCTCGATCAAATACAAATGAAGTTCCGGGATAAGTAGCATGGCTATTCCCGTAATTACTTATGTTATCAGATTTAAACGTCAGGAGGCAATGTTATGAGTTCAAGTTCTGTACGTCCATGTGTTGTTGTCGGTTATGGACTCTTTCGGAGTGGGTTGACGGCTTATTCTTCCCTTCGTGATGATGATTCCTTGGATATAGATTGGGATCCATTCGATACCATTGCCGTTTCCGCCGCCGTCATGTATCAAATCATCTTCAGTAAATACGGAGATTCTATTGGAGATAAAAACAGCATCTGCGCAAGTACTTTCGATTCATTGGCATCTGCTACCGAAATCCCACCTGATTCTTCTGACTATCTAAAAATTTCATACTCATTCTTTGGATGTTTCGATCAAGCTTTTCGTACCATTACCGCTGTTCCTGTCCCATATTCCGCCTTTAACAGTCCGTTACGTTCCGCAGCGAAGCTTCTGCTTTCCCTACACGGCGCAGACGCAACTATGGAAGATAACGTTTTAGGAGTCGTTGTTTGTTTGTCCGCTATGGTGCGCGATCGCATCCCGGTAATCGAAAAGATGTTGGCGCAACATCTTCCGTCCAATCAGGCCAAGTTAAAATCTACCCGAGTCCCTCCAAAATCTTCTAAGCCAAAGAGCGTTTCCTCTTATTGGCTTCTTGCGGGAGCCTCCGTTTTATTGATTGGGCTGATTTTATTTTCGCGTTCTTTCGGTGGCAAGAACGCAACGGCGCCCGACGCGATCGGCTCGCATGTGCCGGCACGCGTTTCGCCTTCTCCAACAAGCCTGCCATCCCCTACTCCATTGCCCTCGCCATCTCAATCACCCACGAACAGACTTGTCCCCGTACCTGAAAATGGTCATACTCTGTACTATGCAACCGGCGAACCACTTGCCCCACTTAAGATCACAGTTCCGAGTGGAAACGACTATTACTACGTTGTTCTCTCCAGCGCAGTTACACAAAAGAGAGCCGTTTCTTTGTTTATTTATCCTGGTAAAACCGTAGAAATTGATGTTCCGCTTGGTAGGTATAAAATTTTTTATTGCTGTGGCGTTAGTTGGTACGGCTCGAAGCTATTGTTCGGAGATAGTGGATCGTACTGTACATCAGATGATGTGCTTGTATTTGATAATGATGGCGAATATTATAACGGATATGAATTTACTCTTTACCCCGTTTTTGACGGCAATTGGGACACTCGTGAGGTTGATTACTCAGATTTCCCAAGTGCTTAGATTTCATCAGGTTTTTTTATAAACACCACCCCGAGCTGCACCCTAAAGCGGTCGGGCGCAGCGTGCTGATTTGGCGGGAGTGGTATGTGCACATTGAAAAACAAATATCCGACCGCAAAAAGCGTTTATCTGCTTGAATTGCCCCTCGCTCACCCGACACATTGATTAAAAATCGCATTTTTTAATCAATACGTTCATTTAACAAAAATCGCCGCCCCAGTGTTACAGCGCCGAGGCGGCAAGGTACAGAAATGGCCTTGGAGGGTGCATTTTCTGTACCCAAATTATAGCATTTTGGGAGGTTTTACACAATGGCAAGAATCAGAAACACCGAAGCGCGGTGGATTGAATCTCGGGAGCGGTGGCAAATCAGCGTTACGGGCGAGGACGGCGAACGGAAAACGTTCGTATCGTCCAAGCCCGGACGCAAGGGTAAGCTTGAGGCCGAGCGCAAGGCGGATGAATGGTTAGAATCCGGCGATACCGACCGTATGCGGCTTTCGGATGCGTGGGAGCGGTTTATCGCATATAAAAAGACCACATGTGGTACTGCGTGGGTCGTGAAACTGGACAGCCTATATCGGACGTGGATTGCGCCGGAGCTATCTGCGAAGCGTTTGGAACGCATAACACCGGCTGAATGGAAGCGTTGCATCGCAAACGCAGACGCGGCTGGAAAGTCGAAGAAGACACTATCCAACATCCGCGGCGCAATGACGGCATTTTTCGATTGGTGTTCGGAAAACAGAATTACCGTTGATAAGCCGGAAAAGATATCCGTTCCAAAGGATGCGCCAGTCGGTGAAAGAACTATCCTCGGCACGAATGATATCAAAACATTGTTTTCGGATGACACAATCCTTTGGCGTGGAAAAAGGCGAAAGGCGTTCTATATCCATGCCTGGCGGCTGATCGTCATCCTCGGACTGCGGCGCGGAGAACTGGCCGGGATAAAGCATTCGGATATTGATGAAAATGGGATATTGCATATTTGCAGATCGATAAACAGCATCGGGGAGGTGACATCCGGCAAGACGAAGAATGCAAGGAGAGACATTCTTCTTCCTCCGCATGCCCTGCGTGTTATCGAGGATCAGAAGGCCATGTTAAAGGGGCTCGGCATAGCAACGCGCACATGGCTGTTTCCGGGGCCTGATGGGAATCAAATGGATACGAATGCCATGTATAAACAGTGGCAGCATTATCGCGATCAGAATGGAATAAAATCCAATCTGCACGAGCTGCGTCACACAACAGTAAGCTTGGTGAAAACCGAACTCCCGGAAGATTTGTTGAAACAAATGATCGGACATTCAGAAAGCATGGACACCGGGAGATATAAGCATGTTGCTGAAGGTGACCTCGAAAAGACAGCGAACATCGTGGAGGGTGTTTTCTCCAAACTTCTGTAATCGTGTACTTTTGTGTGTACTTTGCACATACAAAAACGCCTGAACCGCTAGAGATTCAGGCGTTTTTTACTGGTGGAGATAAGGGGACTCGAACCCCTGACTTCTGCATTGCGAACGCAGCGCTCTACCAACTGAGCTATATCCCCAAAATTCAGTTTTGCTTCACAGCATGGAATATGATACATCAATTCCGGCGAAATTGCAAGATGAAAATCTTCTTTTTTTTGTTCCCTCTTGCTTTTTTTCGGAAGAGCGGTATAATTAGTTCGGTACAGAACTAATTGAAAGAGGGGAGCATGCTGCTTATGAATGCACTGGCTGAAACGCTGCTTGCCTGGCAGCGCATGGGGAAGCTTTATGCGCGCATGGAGCTTGAAGTCTGTGCCCGCCATGGCCTCACCCGGTTGGAAACGGACATCCTTCTGTTTCTTGCAAACAACCCAGCCTATGATACTGCGAAGGACATCGTAGATGTGCGTATGATCGCAAAATCCCACGTTTCCGCCTCAATAGAAACGCTGCTCGCAAAGCGGCTTATTTCCGCTGTGCCGGATGCGCAGGACAGGCGGCGGGTTCATCTCAGCACGCTTCCCGCCGCAGCGCCCATTATTGCAGATGCACAGGCCATGCAGCGCGCCTTTTTTGAGCGCCTGTTACGCGGCCTGAGTGAAGCGGAATGCGCGGAGCTTCGGCGGATGCTGGGGATTATTTCTGAAAACATTTAAGGAGAACGTATTTTATGCAGAACGACAATACTTTCCTTGGCACCGAACGGATCGGCAAGCTGCTCTTCCGCCTTGCATTGCCTGCCGTGACGGCGCAGCTTGTAAACATGCTTTATAACCTGGTGGACCGCATTTACATCGGCCATATTCCCGAAACGGGTTCCCTTGCCCTGACCGGCATGGGGGTTTGCATGCCGCTGATCATGCTGATTTCCGCATTTGCGGCGCTTGTGAGCATGGGGGCTGCCCCACGTGCTTCCATCCGCATGGGAGAAGGGGACTATGCCTCTGCGGAACGCATTCTTGGGAACAGCTTTACGCTGCTGCTGCTTGTTGCGGCTGTGCTCACCCCTGTGTTCACCATCTGGCGGGATGAACTGCTGCTCGCATTCGGCGCAACGGAAAAGACCATCCAATTCGCAAGCGAATACATGGGCATTTATGCGCTTGGCACCGTTTTCGTGCAGCTTGCGCTGGGCCTCAATGCGTTTATTACCGCACAGGGCTATGCAAAGATCAGCATGTTTACCGTGCTCATCGGCGCAGCGTGCAACATCGTGCTGGATCCCATATTCATTTTCGGCTTCAATATGGGCGTGCGCGGCGCAGCACTTGCGACCATCCTTTCGCAGGCGGTATCCGCGGCCTGGGTGCTCGCGTTTCTGTTTGGCAAACGCACTACGCTGCGCATCAAGGCGCAGAACATGCGCCTGCATGCAAAGCTGATCCTCCCCTGCGTGGCGCTCGGCCTCGCGCCGTTTATCATGCAATCCACGGAAAGCGTGCTGAATATTTGTTTCAACACCTCCCTGCGCAATTATGGCGGCGACCTTGCCGTCGGCGCAATGACAATCCTTTCGAGCGTCATGCAGTTCGCGATGCTTCCCTTACAAGGCCTGACGCAAGGCGCGCAGCCCATCATCAGCTACAATTTCGGCGCGCGGAACCGCAGCCGCGTGAAGCAAGGCTTCTTGCTGCTGCTGAAATGCTGCGTTACATATTCCTTTGCACTTTGGCTTGCTGTGATGCTGGTGCCCCAAGTATTTGCGGGCATGTTCACGCCGGATCCCGCGCTCATTGCGTATTCCGTATGGGCGATGCGCATCTATATGGCGGTTACGCTCATCTTCGGCGTGCAGATCGCCTGCCAGCAGACGTTCATCGCCATCGGCAATGCGAAAACTTCGCTCTTTCTCGCCTGCCTGCGCAAGCTGATTCTGCTCATCCCGCTCATCTATATCCTGCCGCAGTTCTTCGGGGATCAGGCAATGGCCGTTTACCTTGCGGAGCCTGTGGCGGATCTCATCGCAGTGAGCGTGACCGCGATCCTTTTTGCAAAGCAGTTTAAGCGGGCGCTTGCAAAACTGGAGGCATAGCCTGCTGAAAAAACGAGATCAAAGGGGGATGCGCGGAATTCAAACCGTGCCTCCCCCTCACTTGTTTTTCAGGCGCTGCTGCGCCGCCTGCTCAGATGGCCCGCGTATACTCCGCAAGCCATACCCGCTCGTCCGCATCAAGATGCGGGGCGAGCGTTTCATACACCAGCGCGTGGTAAGCGTTGAGCCGTGCCCGGTCGGTTTCGTTGAGAAGCGATGGTTCCACCGCGTCAAGGTCGATGGGCACGAGCGTAAGCGGCTCGAAATACAGGAATTGGCCGAACGCATTCTTTTCACCCTTGCGGCAAACGAGTTCGTTTTCAAGGCGGATGCCGTGCTTGCCCGCAATGTACACGCCCGGCTCATCGGTCGTGACCATTCCCTCCTCCAGCACGGCGGAATTCGCGGGGTTCTGCCAACGGAAGCTATTCGGCCCTTCGTGTACGTTGAGGAGATACCCCACGCCATGGCCGGTGCCGTGCTTGTAATCAAGCCCCTGTTCCCAGAACGGCGCGCGCGCAAGCACATCGAGATTCGCGCCGCGCACACCGGAAAGGAAGCGCGCCGCGGCAAGGTTCAGCATGCTGCGGAGCACCGTCGCAAAGTGCAGCTTTTCTTCTTCGGTAAGCGGCCCGAGCGCGAACGTGCGCGTGATGTCTGTGGTGCCTTCATAATACTGCCCGCCGGAATCGACAAGCAGCAGGCCGCGTGGCGCAAGGGGCACATCGCTTTCCGGCGTTGCCGCATAGTGGACGATTGCCCCATGCGGCCCATAGCCGCAAATGGTGTCAAAGCTCAGGCCGAGGTTGCCTTCCTGCGCGCGGCGGAGCGACTCGAGATAGTCCGATGCGCTGATCTCCGTCATGGGGATTTTCCCGATGTTGTCTTTCAGGTACCGCATGAACCGCACCATGGCTACCGCATCCTTGATGTGTGCGCGGCGGAGGTTTTCAAGCTCGGCCGCGTTCTTCACAGCCTTCCTGTACACAGTGGGGTTTTCCGCATCCACAAGCGATGCGCCCGCATCCACAAGGCGGGCATACAGCGCATAGTTTATGCGGGATTCGGAAAGCAGCACCTTCGTTCCTGCGCCGTAGCGTGCAACGAAATCATACACGCCGCCATACGGCAAAACCTCCGTATTGAGGGAGGCAAGGTGCGCACGCACAGCCTCCGGCAGTTTTCCTTCCTCTGCAAAAAGATACGCTTTTTCCGGTTCGATGACCGCATACGCCAAAAGAACCGGGTTATACGCCACATCATCCCCGCGAAGGTTGAACAACCACGCGATGTCATCGAGCGAGGCAAGCACATGTGCAGTTGCGGCATGCTCCGCCATCGCTGTACGCACGGCGGCGAGCTTCTCCCCCGCCTCCTGCCCGGCATATTTTGTGTCCAACACCCAGGCGGGCCGGTCGGAAAGCGGCGGGCGGTCCGCCCAGATCTCCCCCACAAGGTCGCGCTCCGGCGCAAGTGTGACCTTCCTTTGGGCAAGCTCCTTTTTGAAGCTGAGGCCGGTCGCCGCAGGCACGGTGCGCCCGTCCATGCCGAGCACGCCGCCTTCCGGCAGCTTCTCTTTCAGGTATTCAAGGATGGTGGGAACGCCTTCCTCGCCGGATTTTTGCAGTGTGATGGGCGTACCGCAAAGCTGCTGTTCGCCCTGGAGGAAATATCTTCCATCCACCCAAAGCGCGGCTTCGTGCTCCAGCACAACGAGCGTGCCGGCCGAGCCTGTGAAGCCGGACATATATGCGCGCGCCTTGAAATGCGCGCCCACATATTCAGAAAGGTGGAAATCATCCGTGGGGATATAATACCCCGCATACCCCGCTTCGCGCATCTTTGCGCGCAGGGCTGCAAGGCGTTGCTCAATCGTCTGCATGAATGCTCCTTTCTTAATTTTGGCAAGAACAATCCTCGTAAGCTGCGTGAGTGGGGGTAAGGGCAATCCTCAGTCGCCTGCGGCGACAGTTTCCTTGCCAAAGGAGCCTTTTGGGTTACCGCTTTCCTTTAAGGCCTCTTTCTGAAAAGGGGTGGCAGCACCGAAGGTGCTGACGGGGGATTTCCGCACCCCTTCATCCTCTCGCTTACGATGCAGGGGCAATCATTGATTGCCCCTGCATGATGAAATGCAATGTTTGCCCTGCCGGCTTTAGCGATGCGGCAGCTCCTGCTTCGCCACAGCGGCGCAGACGAGCTGCACAGCAGCTTCATAATCGCCCATGTCCGCGGTTTCCACGGGGGAGTGGATATAGCGTGTGGGGATGGAGATGCAGCCGGAAAGGATGCCGCCGCGCGCGCGCTGCACCGCACCGGTGTCCGTGCCGCCCGCACGCAGCACTTCGGGCTGCCAGCGGATGTTCTTCTCGTCCGCCGCTTCCGCAAGGAACGCGCGCACCACCGGAGGCACGATGACGGAAGAATCCATCACCTTCACCGTTGCGCCTGCGCCGAGCTTTACGCTCATGCGGCCGCACTTGGGCGTGTCGCCCGTGCCGGTCACATCCAGGCTGATGTTCAGGTCGGGCTCGATGGCATAAGCCGCCGCACCTGCGCCGCGCAGGCCGACTTCCTCCTGCACGGTGAACACCGCGTAAACATCGTGCACGTTCTGCATCGTGCGGAAGGCTTCCACCACCGCCGCGCAGGCGATGCGGTCGTCAAGCGCGCCCGAGGAAACGCGGCTGCCCATTTCAACAAAGTTCGTTACATACACCGCAACATCGCCGATCTGCACCTTTGCCTCGGCCTCTTCGCGCGTTGTTGCGCCGATGTCCACAAACAGCTCCGGCATGGTTGCATCCTTTGCGCCATGCTTTTCGGTTTCAAAATAGGTCACACCGTGCGTGCCGTTTTCAAACTTAACCTCGCGTGCTACAGAAACGACGGGGTTCACGCCGCCTACGTTCGACACGCGCAGGAAGCCTTTTTCGTCGATGTCCACAACGATGAGGCCGATCTGATCCATGTGCGCGCTGAGCATAACCTTTTTGCCGGAAGTTCCCTTCTTCACGGCGATCAGGTTGCCGAGCGTGTCGTTGTATACTTCGTCCGCAAACGGCTCCACATAGCTGCGGATCACGTCGCTGACCGTCTGCTCCCGGCCGGAGGGGCCGTATGCCGCCAAAATGCTTTTGAGCATATCCTTATCAAACATATTACAACACCTCATCGAATTTTTTGGTCTTCAGGAAGGAATCCGCGAGCTTGTATGCGTTTTCAAAATCGCGGATGGAAGCGACGCTGCTCGGGGAATGGATGTAGCGGCAGGGAACGGAAATACCGCCCGTGATGCAGCCGGAAAGCGCCTTGTGGATTGCGCCCGCGTCCGTACCGCCGCGCGTACCCTGGCGGATCTGGAAGGGAATGCCGGCCTCCTTTGCCGTGCGCTTGAGCGCCTCAAACATCTTCGGCCTGACGATGGTGCCGCCGTCCATAAAGGAGATCGCGGGGCCTGCGCCGACCTTGGTCACATGCTGATGGCCTTCGGCCTCCGGCATGTCGTTGGCAGTCGTGCCTTCAAGGATCAGCGCAACTTCCGGCTTCACGTTGTAAACCGCCGCCTGTGCGCCGCGCAGGCCAAGCTCCTCCTGCACGGTGAACACGGCATAAAAATCGCAATCATAGCTGTTTTTCAGCAGCTCCAGCGCAATTGCACAACCCACGCGGTCGTCGAGCGCCTTCGCTTTCATTTTATCCTCGCCGTAGCGCTCCCATTTCGTTGTGAAGGAAACGTAATCGCCGGGGTTCACATATTTGAGCGCGTCGGCCTTGTCCTTCGCGCCGATGTCAATAAACAGCTCGTTGTGGCCGAGCACATGGGAAAATTCCTCCCTGGATTGCAGGTGGATGGCCTTTGAGCCGATCACGCCGGGCACCTCGTCCGGGCCGATGACCACGCGCTTTGATACCACAACGCGCGGGTCGATGCCGCCCGCCTGGTATGCAAGCAGGCCGTTGTCCATGGCGCCCCAAACGATCATTCCGACCTCGTCCATGTGGGCGCAGGCCATCACGCGGCGGCCTTCCCCCTTCTTGTGGGCGTACAGGTTGCCCATGGTGTCAACCCAAACTTCATCGGCATAGTCCTTTGCGATATCGCGGATATAGCGGCGCACGCGGCCTTCGTCGCCCGATACGCCGTTGAGGTTGCAGAGTGCCTCTAATCGTCCAAGCATAGCGTTTCCTCCCAATCCGCACCGATGTTCGCGGCAACGCCCGCGATCACCTTTGCGCAGTTTTTCAGCGTATCAAGCGAGATGCATTCAACGCTCGTGTGCATATAACGAAGCGGCAGGGAAATCAGCCCCGTGGGGATACCGCCGCGCTCCACCTGCAGCGCCCAGGCATCCGTGCCCGTGTGCGCAATGCAGACATCCGTTTCCCAGGGAAGGTTTTGCTCTGTGGCGGACGCCTTGATCTTCTCGAACATTTTGGGGTGGATATTGCCGCCGCGGCAGACGGAAACCTTGTCGAATTCAACATAATCCGTAGGCTTTGCGCCGGGCTGCGGGGCATGGCAAACGTCCATTGCAATGGCCATATCGGGATGGATGTTGTAGCCGCCGGCCTTTGCGCCGCCGCCTGCGGATTCCTCCTGCACGGAGGCACAGAACACCACATTGCAGTGGAGCTTGTAGTTTTTAAGGATGTCCATCGCCTCCAGCATGCAGACGATGCAGGCGCGGTCATCGAAGGTTTTGCCCGCGATGAAGTTGTTTTTGAGCTTCATGGGCGGAAACGGGGCGAAGGTGACGTTGTCGCCCACCTGCACAAGCGCGCGCACGCGCTCCGCCGGGAGCCCGGTGTCGCACACAAGGTCGTCGATCTTGTATGCCTTATCCTTGTCGTCCGTGTTCTGCAAATGCGGCGGGAGCGCTCCCACCACGGCGGGGAGGGTTTCGCGGCCGAACACGCGCACCTCGGAACCGGGCAGCACGCGCGGGTCGACGCCCGCAACCGAGCGCAGGCGCAGCATGCCGTTTTCCTCAATGTCCGTGACCATCATGCCGACCTCGTCCATGTGCGCCATGACGAGCAGCGTCGGGCCGTCCGGGTTGCCGATGCGGCCGTAGGTGTTGCCCATCGCGTCGATCCAGACGTCGTCGGTATGGGCACGGAAATATCCCTGCACGGCGCGGGACACGGCGGCTTCGTTGCCCGTCACACCCGGGAGCGTCGTGAGATCGGATATTACCTTAAAAATATCCATACGCTTTGTTCTCCTTTTTCTGGATTTTCAAGCGGGCCATGCCCGCAAAGAAGTTGGGTTTATTGGATGGTATCCGCTTGGATTTAGCTGCTGAATATAGTATAACACAGCTTTCGGCGCTCCGCAGGGGGGCGAAAAAATATATAACATAACGCTTGGTTATCACCGGTTGGCAAAAACACATACGGTTGTGAAAGGCGGGGACGGCGTTCTGCCCACCGGGATTGTGCGGGCGCCCTGCACGGGCTTGGTTGGCAGGGCAGCCCGCCCGCCAAAGGGAAGCGGGAGATGCCCTTATGCCTCAGGCTCCGAAATTGTCCTTCATTACCCGCAGCGCATTGCCGTGGGTGATGAGATCCACCTCGCGCGCGGTAAAGGCCTTACTGAGCCCTTCCTCGATCATCGGCATGCCGGCGCAATCCTTGAACTCCAGCTCGCAGCCGATGCCGTCAAAATCGGAGCCAAGCGCGACCGTCTCCACGCCTGCCACATCCGCGATGTGGCGCGCATGGCGCACAAGGTCGGCAACGTGGGTATAGTGCGCGTCATCCACAAGGAAGTCCGCGGAGAAATTAAGGCCTGTCACGCCGCCTTTGTCCGCAAGGGCGCGGAGCATGTCGTCCGTCAGGTTGCGGTAAATGCCGCAGAGCGCCTTCGCATTGGAATGCGAGGCCACGAACGGCTTCTTTGAATACTTCACCAAATCCCAGAAGCCCGCATCCGAAAGGTGGGAGGAATCCGCGATGATGCCGAGTTCGTTCATGCGGGCAAGCGCCTCGATGCCGAAGGGCTTGAGTCCCTTCTCCGGCGCGGTTTTGTTCGGGAACCCCAGGCTGTTTTCGTGATTCCAGGTGATCGTGATCAGCCGCACGCCCTGTTTGTACATTTCGTCCACGCGCTCGAGCCTGCCCTCAAGCGGCACGCCGTCCTCCACGGTGAGCATGGCGGACATCTTCCCCGCCGCACGGTTCTTTTCAATGTCCGCGAAGCTGTGCACAGGCGCAATCAGGTCCGTGTTCTTTGCAAGCTCCGCTTCATAGCACGCAGCCGTCTTTTTAAAATACTCCCAGGGGCCGATTTCCTCTTTTGTGGCCGCATCGTGCGCCGGGGTCGGGATATAGAGCGCAAAGCATTGCAGCAGGCTCCCGCCCTCCCGCATCCGGAGCAGATCCAGGTGGCAATCATTGCTGCGGAGGTTTTTCGCGCCGCAGCTGCGGTAAACTTCGCAGGCGAGGGTATCGCAGTGCAAATCAACAAAGCGCATGTTGCTCATTTGGGTATGTCCTTTCTTATGTGTTGTCTTATTGATTGAGCGCCTCGCGCACGGCGGCGCGGAAGTCGTCCATGGTGCGGTTGTGGAACTGCCACCAGTGTTCCGGGTCCATGTGGCCGGAGGCTGTGCCGCGCGCAAAGCCTTCGCGGTGGCTCACGATTTCGTCCACGGAGATGGTTGGAAATTGGCCGATCAGGAACACACAAAGCTCCACGGCGTTTTGCCAGATTTGATCGAAGTAGGGCTGCTGTGCCGCAGCATCGTAACCCACGATGTCAAATTCCGTCCAATATGCCATATGCGGCGGTTCGCAGATTTCAATGCCGATGTGGTCGTTGTTGTCGCTGCCGCCTGCATGCCAGCCCCGCATATCCCAGGGCAGGTACTGCATCACGCCCGCATCATCCAAAAAGGCATGAACGCATACCTCGCGGCCGTTCTGCTCGCTTGCAGGCTTGTTCCAAAGATCGAACCAGTCCGCAGCGCGGATGCCGGGTTCCGCCGTGCTGTGGATGGTGATGCCGCGGGGCACGATCGTGCGGCCCGCCTTGTAACAATCGTTTTCGGTCATCAGTTTTGTGACGATCTTTACCATGTGCGTTCCTCCTGATTGATGTTTGAGTGGGGATACTTTGCCGCCTCCGGACACCTTTGCGGCGGTTCGGAGAGGAATTTACTTTTGCGGAGCCTCATTCTTCCTGGCCTGAAACAGATTCGGCGCAAGCTGTGCAAGCAGGATCGCCGCAAACACGAGCGCGCAGCCCAGAAGCTCCCGCACCGAAAGCGCCTGCCCAAGCAGTACCCAGCCCGCAAGCACCGCGAACACGCTTTCAAGGCTCATCAGCAGCGAGGCCATGGTTGGGCTTGTGTTCTTCTGCGCAATGATCTGCAATGTATAGCCTACACCGGAGGAAAGCACGCCCGCATACAAAATGGGCAGCCATGCGGAAAGGATATCGGGCAGGCTGGGCTTTTCAAAAAGGAACATGGCTATGGCGCAGAGCAGAGAGCAGGTGAAGAACTGGATGCAGGACATGCGAACGCCGTCCACATATGGGGTGAAATGGTCGATCACAAGGATGTGGATGGAGAAGCAGAACGCACATGCAAGCACGAGCAGATCGCCCTTGCCGATGGAGAATTCCTCCGTAATGCAAAGAAGATACATGCCGACAGCCGCGATGAGCACGCTGATCCACACCGCAAGCGGCACCTTCTTTTTGAGAAAGATGCCAAGGATCGGCACGATGATGATGTAAAGCGCTGTGATGAAGCCCGCTTTGCCCACTGTGGTATAGCCAATGCCGATCTGTTGGAGGGAGCTTGCCACAAACAGGGCCGCACCGCAGCATACGCCGCCCAAAATGAGCTTTTTCTTATCCTGCGGCGGCTTGGGGATGGCAAGGCGCGCATTGCGCCGGTCAAAAAAGAGGATGACGGGCAGAAGCGCTATGCCGCCCACAAGCGAACGCACTGCGTTGAATGTGAAAGAGCCTATTTCATTTCCGGCATGTTGGGCGACGAACGCCACGCCCCAGATGAGGGCGGTCAGCACAAGGAGAAGGTTGCTTTGCAAACTTTTTTTGGTGTTCATGATTGAGGATTCCTTTTTAAAAATAGGGCGTTTTACAAGAAAGTACGCCGCTTGTATTGTATCACAAGCGGCGTGTTCCCGCAATTCGGGCAGGGAAAATGAGGCGTTAAGAATCGGCGTTTTCCGCAAAGCAGGAATGAAGGATTCCCGGGAACACGGCTGCGCGCACGCGCTTGCGGTAAGCGCGCTCCCCCGCCTCCCGCCCGCCCATGAGCGATTTGTTTTGCAGCGTGTTATCGCTTACGCTGAAGAGCGCAGCCATGCGGTACCCGGCAAGCTCCGCCGCGCGGAAGGCCGCGGCCGTTTCCATCTCCACAGTGTTGCAGCCAAAAGCGAGGATTTCATCGATGCGGGAAAACTGGGCGAAGATCGTATCAATGCTGAAGTTGCGCGCCACATGGAAGCCCACGCCCTCTTCCCCCGCGATGCGTTTCGCGGTTCGGATGAGCCGCGCGTTAAGCGCTGCGTCCGGGTATGCCCGCATCCCGAAGGGATCGTTTTGCGCGAGCGTGCCGGGAAGCAGATAGCGGCTTGTGCCGTCGCCACAGACGGAAGATTCCGGCACGACGATATCGCCAAGGCGCATGGCGGGGTCCAGCGCGCCCACAGAGCCGATGAACAGGCATGCTTCGCATGCTGTGAGCCCAAGCGCCAGCGCTACATCCGTGCACACGGGCGCGCCGATGTGCGTTTTGATAAACGTGAGCGGCTCGCCCTGCGGGGGCTCCACCTCCCACACCATGGTTTCCGCATTGGGTACGGGGGAAATGTATTCCGCCCGCCCGAAACAGGCGGGATCGAACATGGAAGGCTCCCACCAGGGGGCGAGAACGACATGCCGGCGGATGCGCTCCACCGGGACGCCGAGCGTTTCTTCCACCGCGCCAGCAGGCTCAGCACCATAGCGGGCCATGCCGTCGAGCAGGGTTTGGTACAGGGGGTGGTGCTGCTTCATTGGGAGGCCTCCTTTTCTCAGAGCTTTTTGAACAGCCGCGCGCTCCAGAACTCCATGCCGAGTTCGTCGATATAAAAATGCAGGGTGCGTTTATAAGCTTTTGTTGCGGCGCTAAGAAAAATATGCGGCATGCGGGAACAGGAAGGGCGGCCTTTGGCCGCCCTTCCTGCAATCACTTATGCCTGCACGGATTTCTTGAGCTCTTCCTCTTCCAAAATGCGGTAGGCAACCTTGCCCACGAGCGTTTTGGGGAGTTCCGCGCGGAATTCGATGTCATACGGCATGGCGTATTTGGCGACATGCTTGCGGCAATAGGCGATCAGCTCCTGTTTGGTTTCCGCAGATGCTTCAAAGCCGGGCTTGAGCATCACGAACGCCTTCACCTTCTGCATTTTGAGCGGATCCGGCACGCCGATAACGCAGCTCATGTGCACCGCGTCGTGCGCATCGAGGATGTTCTCAATCTGGGAAGGGTACACGTTGTAACCGCTTGTGACGATCATGCGCTTGATGCGCTGGCGGAAATAAATGAAGCCGTCCTCATCCATCTTGCCAAGGTCGCCCGTGTGCACCCAGGTCATGCCGTCCGCATGGGTGCGCAGGGTGTTCGCCGTCTCCTCCGGATGGCCGACGTATTCCATCATCACCGTGGGGCCGGAAAGGCAGATTTCGCCTTCTTCGCCGTATGGAAGCTCCTCCTCCGTGCCAACGCGGACGATCTTATAGAACGTATCCGGGAACGGGATGCCGATGCTGCCTTCGCGGGACATGTGGTATGGCGTCAGACAGCTCGCGGTAACGCACTCGGTCGTGCCGTACCCCTCGCGCACCTCAATGGTGGCCTTGTGTTCCTTAAGGAATTTGTCAAAGCGCTTCTTGAGCTCCACGGAAAGCGAATCGCCTCCGGAGAACACACCCTTCAGGCAGGAAAGGTCAAGATCCTCCAGACCCGGGAGGCGCAGCAATGCTTCATAAAGCGTGGGCACGCCCGCAATGAAGTTGGGCTTATGCTTCTTCAGCAGCTCGGCATAGGTCTGCGGCGTGAAACGCGGGATCAGGATGCAACGGCCGCCGTTCACAAGCATGGAATGAATGCTGACGCCAAGGCCGAAGCCGTGGAACATGGGCATGATGGCGAGCATCTTGTCGCCCGGTTGAAACATGGGGTTCGTGGCAATGATCTGTGCGCCGAGGGCATTGAAGTTGAGGTTGGAAAGCAGGATGCCCTTCGTCACGCCCGTGGTGCCGCCGCTGTATAGGATCACCGCGCCGTCTTCCGCCTTGCGGGGGCGGATGTAGTTGCCGCGGAAGCGCTCCCCGTTTTTCAGGAAATCCTTCCAGAACACAACGGGAGCGTTTTTGGGGACGGGCGGGTATTTACGCCCTTCGGTGAGCTTGTAGCCAAGCTTCATAACGGGGTTCAGCGCATCCGCAACGCTTGTGATGATCAGATGAGGCAGATCCACATTCGCGCGGATGGATTCAAACTTGCCATAAAACTGATCGAGCGTAATGGCGGCGACGCTGCCGGACTCCCTGATGTAGAACTCGATCTCGCCTTCGCTTGAAAGCGGGTGGATCATGTTGGCGATGGCGCCGACAAGGTTCACCGCATAAAACATCGCAACCGTCTGCGGCACGTTCGGCATGCAGATGGTGACGCGGTCGTTCTCGCGCACGCCCATAGCCATGAGCGCACGGGCGCAGGCACGGATTTCCTCCGCCGCTTTTTTATAGGTTGTCTTGCCGCCCATGAAATCCCAGGCGATGTAATCCGGATATTGCTCCGCGATTTCGAACACGGCCTCGGCCATGGTTTTTTTGGAATAGGTCAGCGTTGCGGGCACAGCGTCATAGAAGCGCAGCCAGGGCGCCTGAACGATACAGGTTTTGGTTTCGGGAGCAGGGCGCACGGCCGCTGTAGTATAATTGCTCATAAAATTAATATTCAACCTCCTGATTGGCGGGAAGCTCCAGCAGTTCCGGGTTTTGCAGAAGATGCTTCAGGAGCCGGATGGATTTGGAATAATAGTAACCGTCTGCGATGCGCTCATCCAGCGTGATGCCCAGCTTGAGCGTTTCGCGCATTTCAACCTTGCCTTCCGCGTCATGATAGGGCATGAGGTGCTTTTCGCCGATCGTTACGAACAGGGAGTTGGTGCCCCAGTTGTTCAGGTGATGATATGCGGCGTTGAGCTTGATGGAGCCAAGGTTGGAAAGGAAGATCGTGGCATAATTGGGATCGGTCTTGACAAGCGAGAGCGGCACGCGGCCATAATAATCCAGCCTGTGCAGGATCTTGATGATGATGCGCAGGATCCAACGCGGGAATTTGAGCAGCATATCCATGCCGTCCGTTGAATTATCGGTGGCATTGGTTCCGCGATAGGTATGGATTTCCTTGTAAAGCTTCTGATGCACATCGTTGATCGTGTCCTCCGGCGCAAAGTAGAGGAACGCGAGCGATTCATGCGATTCATCGTTGAACTGCTTTTTGATGACGAACGATGCCGTTAAGCAGTTGCGCATATACATGCGGTTGCCCTGCACGAAGCGGTTCATGCGCGGGCGTAGCGTAACGGTTTTTACAATCGCTGCAAGGATTGCATGGAAAAACGTGTACCTGAATTCTGGGTTTTCGCTGTTTTTCTTCTCGAGGAACGCATTGAGGTTTGTAAGATCAACCTCCTCCTCGATGAAGGCTTCATTGTCGGCGCGGTTCGGGAACAGGTATGGGGTGAACCCGTGCAGTGCATCGAGGTCACGCAACCAATACCCGTCCCGGCGGTCGCCATGCCGCCGTTTTCGGGCTTCCATGTTATGAGTCCTCCATAAAATAAAAATATAATACCCTGGCGCTGCCGCGCCCGTGCGCAGGGAAAGAAAAAAGATGATTCCCACGCACATACTATAACATGATGATTATATTCCAAAACGCAAAAAAAAGCAAATCCCGCCTTTTGGCGGGAAAACTGGGTGTAAAGAAAAGGCGTGCCTTTGGCCGGCAGGCGCCGGGAATCAATACTCTTCCCGGTCTGAACGATCCGTAAACTTGGTGTACTGCTCCAGCCAGGAAAGATAGACCGTATCCGTGGGGCCATTGCGGTGCTTGGCAACGATGACTTCCATCGTGTTGTCGTTCTCCGCTTCAACGTCCCCTGCCTCCGCGTAAACGGCCGGGCGGTACAGCAGCATGATCACATCCGCATCCTGCTCGATGGCGCCCGATTCGCGCAGGTCCGCCATGATAGGCCGGTGCCCGTTGGAGGTGCGCGATTCCGGCCCGCGCGAAAGCTGCGAAAGCAGGATGATCGGCACGTTCAGCTCGCGCGCAAGGATTTTCAGCGAGCGGGTTACATCGGAAATCTCCGTGGCGCGGTTATCGGAATTGCCGGCGGTTTTCATGAGCTGCAAATAGTCGATCACGATGAGATCCAGCCCGCCGCGCGATTTTTGTTTGCGGCAGCGGCTGCGGATCTCCGCAACGGAAACGCCCGCCGTATCATCGATGTAAATGTTTGTAGCGGAAAGATCCGCGAGCGCGGTGGAAAGCTCGATAAGATCCGCATCCGTGGTGTTGCCCGTGTTGACCCGCTGCATGTCCACGCCTGCGTTTGCGCAGAGCATACGCCGCACAAGCTGTTCGCGGGACATTTCCAGGCTGAAGATGCAGATTGTTGCCCCTTTGAGCGCGGCGTTCTGCGCAACGTTGAGCGCAAAGGCCGTTTTGCCCATGGAAGGCCGCCCCGCCACGATGATGAGGTCGCTGCGCTGAAGGCCGGAGGTGAGCTTGTCGAGATCTGTAAAGCCCGTCGTGATGCCGGAGAGTTTCCCTTTGAGCGCCATCAGCTCGCCGATGTGAAAGTAGGTGTCCATCGCTGTCTTTTCGATGTGCACAAGCGTATCCCCGGATTTTTTCATCGAAATGTTGAAGATACGCCGCTCCGCATCGTCCAGCATGTCGCCGACGGGGCGTTCGCCTGTCTGCGCATCCTGAACGATGTCCGTGCCCGCGCGGATCAGCTGGCGCATGACGCTGCGGTCCTCCACGATGCGGATGTAATGCGAAACGTTTGCAGCGCTCGGCACAAACAGCGACAGCTCCGTAATGTAGCTGACGCTGCCCACGGCATTGAGCTTGCCTTCGCGCTCCAGCGCATCGATGAGGGTGACGCTGTCCACCGCATTGCCGCGGTTGTAAAGCTGAAGCATGGCGGTATAGATGTCCTGGTGTGCAGGCAGGTAAAAATCCTCGGGCTTGAGCGCCTCGCACACAAGCTCCGCCGCTTCGCGCGAAATCAGCATGCCGCCAAGCACGCTTTTTTCCGCCTCCAGGCTGTGCGGCAGCATCCGTGCCGTTGCTTCTCGTTGTTCCATGGGGAATCCTTTCGTTCGGATAAAAAGTAAGCGGGAGTAGGGACAATCCTCAGTCCTTCTGCGCTGCCAGCACCTCTACGCTGAACTTCGCATCGGTGTTTTCGTACATGTGCGCCGTAACCTTGACGATGCCAAGGCTCTTGATGGGCTCTTCCAGACGGATTTTTTTCTTATCCACCTCAATGCCGTGCTGCTGTTTGAGCGCATCCGCGATTTCGGCCACGCCGATGGATCCGAACAGCTTGCCGTTTTCGCCTGCCTTTGCATATACTTTTACGGTCAGGCCGCTCATTTCGTCCGCGAGCTCCTTTGCACGCTGGCGCTGCATATCAAGGCGGTGCTTGTCCGCGCCCTTTTTGACCAGAGCGGCGTTGATGCTATTGGCATCTGCAGGGATTGCAAGCCCCTTGGGGAGAAGGAAATTGCGCGCATAGCCATCGCTCACGTTGGCGATCTCGCCCGCTTTGCCGGTTCCCTTCACGTCTTTCTGTAAAATCACTTTCATTATGTTCCGACCTCCTTTAAATAGGTTTGTATGCTTTCTGTGAGCTTTGCTACGGCCGCGTCCATCGTCGTGCCGTGCAGCTGCGCGCCGGCCACCGTCAGGTGCCCGCCGCCGCCGATGCGCTCAAGAATAATCTGCACGTTGATGTCCCCAAGGCTCCGCCCGCTGATCATGACCGTATCGCCCATGTCCGCAAGCACGAAGGACGCTTCGATCCCCTTGATGGAGAGCAGCGCATCCGCTGCCTGCGCCGCAATAAGAGAGCCGTTTACCACATCCGCCGGGCAGGTAGAAATGGCGATGCCATGTTCCATCACAAGCGCGGTTTCCACAACGCGCGTCCTGTCCCGGAAGGTCTGCATATCATCCTGATACATCAGCTTTACAAGGTTGTTGTCCGCACCGCCCTTGCGCAGGTATCCCGCCGCTTCAAAGGTGCGCGCGCCCGTGTTGAATGCAAAGCGTTTGGTGTCCATTGTGATGCCGGCGAGCAGGGCGCTGCATTCAAAGGCCGTGGGCCGCAGATGGTCGTCGAAATACTGGAGCACCTCGGTGACCATTTCGCAGGTGCTGGAAGCGCCTGCTTCCAGATAATTGAGCGTGGGGTTTTGCAGGGAGTCCACGCTGCGGCGGTGATGATCGATAATCACGGTTTTGCCTGCCCGCTCATAGAGCTCGGGATCCAATACGGAGCTTTCACGCTGCGTATCCACAATGATAAGCACCGAACCCGGCCGGAGCATCTGCACGACCTGCTCCGGGGTGCGGATAGAATCATGGTAAAGCTTATTGGAGCGCATTGTGTCGATTGCACCGTCGATGGTGGTGTTGGGCTCATCCAGCACGAGGTACGGCTTGCATCCAACGCCCATCGCACAGCGCATCAGGCCGAGCGCCGCACCGATGCAATCCATGTCCGGATAGCGGTGCCCCATTACGAACACCTGATCCGCGCTCTCCATCAGTTGGCGCAGCGCTTTTGCAAACAGACGCGCCTTCACGCGGGATTGCTTGGTTGTTGCAACCTGCCGCTTGCCGCCATAAAACGCATACTGTGTGCCGCGCTTAACAACCGCCTGGTCGCCGCCCCGGCCGAGCGCAAGCTCCATGCCCTGCCGCGCGGATTCATCCGCCTGGGCGATGCGGTTTTCCACGCCCACGGCGATGGAAAGCGTGACCTGCTGCTCCGTGCCGGTTTCGATGCTGCGCACGGCGTCAAGCAGGGAAAAGCGCTGCTTTTCAAGCTCCGCGATGCGCTTTGCCTCGAACACGACGAAAAAGCGGGCGTTTTCGTAGCGCCGGTATGTGCCTTCAATCCCCGTCACAAATTCGCTCACAAGCCGTTCCACTTCTGCGAGCACCGCGTTGCGGTGAAACTGTTGATCGGCGTTCAGCTCGTCGTAATTGTCCACATAAATGAGAGCCACGGTCGGCATCTGCTCCTCATACAGGCGGGAATAGTGCAGCGCTTCCGTGCGGTCGATCCAGTATTGGAACACGAGCCGGCGCGCATTTGGGTTTTCGCGCTGCACGGGCACGCTCATCATCTGGAAGTTTCTTCCGTTGATTTCAAAGGGCTGCGCCTGTGTGGGGAAGCGGGTTTCCAAACCCGGCACAAGCTTCGTGATGTCCTTCCCGCTGTAAATATCATGGAATGCCGCATTACCCCACAGGATGCGCCCCTCGCTGTCAAACAGCAGCGCGGGAATGCCGATGCTGTTCATGATCTGTGCAGAAGCGGAAGTGTTTTCCAGGAAGATATCGTCCATGGCCGTGCGCACATCCCGCCGCAGCGCGCGGAGGGAAAGCAGCGCGCCGAGAAGCGCCAGAAGCGCCGCAAGGCCAAACGCCAGCCCAAGCCAAAGCGGCCGCATGATGGCCGCCAGAACACCGCACGCCAGGCATGCTGCCGCGGCGAGCAGGATAATCGGGATCTCCGGCTTTCTGTTCATGTTCTCCGCTCTCCTTGCAAAGAAAAAAGTTAACGCTGCCCCTGATCGTCCCGCGGGCGGAAGCGCCGCCTGAGCCGCGAGATGCGGTCGACCAACCCAAGGATCAGAAGGAAGATGGCGCTGTACGGGAACAGCATCACGATGCAAACATAAAAAAGCGCGCGGCGCAATTTCCCGTTGCCGCCCGTGATGCGTGTAAGGAAATCCATAAAACACACACCCATGAGCATGAGCGGCAGGAAAATCACGCATTCTGCGACAACAAATACCGCGTTTGCATTATTGAGCTTGAGCAGCAGCACGAGAAGCGCGCTGACGAACAAAACGGCTGCGCCGATGGTGTAGTTTTTGGAAAGCTGCCAAAGCGGGAACGGCGCCATGGGCTTAAGCTGCGCCTTTGCAGCAAGCGCCATGCGCCTTGCGAGCACAACATCCATAAGGCCGAACGCCATGCCGCAGGATACGATTATGATGCAGGTGATTTCCGGCGCAAGCAGGCTTGCCGCCCGCAGCAGCTCCACCATGGGTTCCGTCGCAGCGGCATCAAAGCCGGCCTGCGCGAACTCTCTGCCGAGGCTTGCCATCGCGTCCGCCAGGGTAAGAAGGGTTTCCTCCATCGCTGCAAACGGCCCTTCCCCCGCAAGCAGGGAAGGCAGGCAGAGCAGGCAATAATAGCCGGCTGCAATCGCCGCGGCCGCGCTGACAGCGGCCGTGCGGTAAGGCTTTTTGAAGCGCAGACAACAGCCCACGCACAGTGAAGCGGGCGCGAACAGGGCAAGCGCATACAGCGTTTGCGTGCTGCCGAAGCACACAAGGAGCACTGCGGCAGCCGTGCCGAGGGACACAGCGCAGCAGATGCCGCCCCAGGCCGCCCACACAAAGCCGAACACTGCGGGCAGCAGCAGGAACAACGTCTCCACATATACGCCAAGCACGGCCGCAAGGCCGAAAAGGACGCAGAGGGCGATCTGTTTCCAGGTTGGTTTCAAATGCTGCTTCAATCCCACAAACTCCCAATTTACTTTATAGATATTTCTTATTATATCGCGCCCACTGGCAATTGGCAATCGGCAAAGACAAGTGGGAAAAAGAAGCGCGGCGCGCTGAATATAGAAGTACGAAAGGTGAAAAATGAAAGGGGCCGCCTCCCCTGCCTTGGATTGAATCAGGGAAGGCGGCCGCATGGGTTTACCGTTTTGTAGTGTGCCTGCGGATCACCGGCGCTTGCGGCTGCGGCCTGCAAACGCAAGGAGGGAGACGCCCGCAAGGAACACGAGAAGAATCATTGCGCTGGTTTTGCCGCCTGTTTGCGGCGGATTCAGCGGAGGCAGGGTTGGCACGGGAACATAAGTCGGGGTCGGCTGCACCTCGTTGTTAGTGTAGGTGTTCGTGAAGCGCATCCGGTCGCTTTCAACAAAGTCGGTTCCCTGCGGGTCGGTATCCAGCGGGTAGCGGTAGATGAAAGCCGCGAGCCCTGCGGGCAAATCGTTTTCCCACTTCGTTTGGATGGAAGCATACCACTCGGTTTCGTCATACTCCCATCCCTGCGGGACGGAATGGATGATTTCCGAAACAGCGATATCGAGGGATGCGAGTGCATCCTCCGTTCCGCTCAAAATGATCTTACCGGCATAGGTGCCTGCGCCGTTGGTCACAATCTTGAACGAACCCGCTTCGCCCGCTCCGCTTGCAACGCATGCGCCCTCATAGCGGATGGTCAGGCCGGAAAGCTGGTTGGGAGTTTCATCGTTCAGTGCAAGCGCCATGGGCCTGGGTAGGATCTGAAGATCATAGTAGAAGGTCTGCTGGCCGGGGGTGTTTAAACCGCCTTTTTGCACCGCCTTCTCAACCGGGATCTCAACTGTGACATCCGGTTCGGGGGATACAGTCGGAGTGACGGTCGGGGATACAGTCGGAGTGACGGTCGGAGTGACGGTCGGGGATACAGTCGGAGTGACGGTTGGAGTGACGGTCGGAGTGACGGTCGGGGTCGGAGTTGGCGCGACATAGGTATTTGTTACTGTCGCGCCCGTAGCATCAACGAGGGAGAGCGCCCCAAGATAAAACCAGCTCCATGCACTTTTGTCGTTGTGGAAGTCGATGTATCTTTGGCTGGCCGCAGCATTTTCGTCTTTACCGATGGTAACCTTCTTGTTTTCTTCCGTGGTGAAGGTGCCGAATCCGCTCCAGATATTTTTACTTTTGACCGTAAGCTTACCGAGATCACCCTTGGTGGTTTCAGCGTTCCGCACCGCATTCAGCAGGATGTTCCGCTGCTGCACATTGAGCGCAGTCTCTGTCCAAAGATAAAATATGTTGCCTTTTTTCGCGATGATCAGGTTGGTGCTGACGTCGAAGGTTGTTGTTCTGTTGGGCTCGGTGCGCGTCAGGCCGCCCACCGTCAGCGAAGCAGGCTGGGGCTGCACATAGGACGGCGTGTAATTTGTAAGAGGATCCTCTTCTACCGTGTACTGGATCGGCGCGCCGTTTGCGTCATATTCCGGGACGCTGCGAAACGTGCCGGCCCAACCGCCCGCCGAAATGAGATCCACACTGGAAACCTCAGTTGCGCCGCGCATCAGGCGGACCGTTACTTTTTCGGGGCGCTGCGTCTCGTGGCCTTCGTCGTCCCACGTTTTGACCACGGGGATGTCGAGCGTCGGTATCGGAGCCGGCGGCTCGGCAAGCGTGGCCGCGCAAAGCCCGAGTACGAAGCAGAAGATCAGGGCAATGCTTAAACCTTTTTTCATATTTTTGACCTCCAAATAAAATTTCATTGGAATGGAGCGGAAGCAAATTCTTTCGGGATCTCTCCGGAAACCGAAGATTTTGAAAGAAAGATAAATGAATACTCCAATCATAATGATATGTAAGATATGCTTCATTATAATAAACGGCATAATAAACGGCGATTACATTCAGGTTGCATTCCCGGCCTTTGTGACATAAAACCAAAAGTTCACATTTGCGCCACAATTAAAAGGCTGCTCCCAAGAGAGCAGCCTTGACTAACGTTCTTCAAAATTAAGGGTTTGGTTCACTCAGTCCGCCACATAAGGCAGAAGGGCAACGATGCGGGCACGCTTGATCGCGATTGCAAGCTCACGCTGGTGCTTCGCGCAGACGCCGCTCATCCGGCGGGGCATGATCTTGCCGCGCTCGGTGACGTACTTGCGAAGCCTTGCGGTGTCCTTATAATCGATATGGTCAAGCTTATCCACGCAGAAACCGCAAACCTTGCGGCGGCTCTTGCGCGGGCCGCGGGGCCTCATTTTACGTTCCTCCATGATAACACTCCTTTCAGTGATGATCGCATCCGGCGAACGGTTTGCTTAGAAGGGCAAATCGTCGTCGTCCACGTCGGTAAAGCCTTCGGGGGCAACCGCCTGGCTTTCGCCGCCACGGTAGGATTCCGAAGGGGAGGGAGCGCCGCCGTAACCGGCGCCGTCCCTGTCGCGCGGGGTAAGGAATTCAACCTCGTCCGCGACGACCTCGGTCACATACCGCTTTGTGCCGTCCTTGGCGTCATAGCTGCGGTTTTGCAGCTCGCCCACAACCGCCACCTTGCGCCCTTTGGCAAGATACCTGCCACAGAGATCCGCAAGCTGCCGCCAGGCCACGACGTCGAAAAAATCGCTTGCGCGTTCGCCCTGTTGGTTGGCGAAGCGGCGCTGCACCGCGATGCGGAACGTGCAAACGCTCGTGCCGCTGCCGGTGGTGCGCACGTCGGGGTCCTTGGTGAGGTTGCCGATGAGGAAGACTTTGTTCATTGCGATACCGACCTTTCTGCTGAAAAAAACGGTGTGCCGTTACGCTTCCTTGCGAACGACGAGGTAACGAAGGATGTTCTCATCGTTGTTGAAGTTGCGCTCCAGCTCACGGGGGAACTCAGGCGCAGCCGAAAACGTGGTGAGCACGTAATACCCTTCGGTCTTGTAATCGATGGGATAGGCCAAACGGCGCTTGCCCCATTCGTCCACAGACTCGATCTCACCGCCGTTTGCGGTGATGATGCCGGAGAACTTTTCGATGATGGCCTTGATGGCTTCCTCTTCCAGTTCCGGCGTGATCACGTACAGGTTTTCGTATTTGTTCACGCTTTTCACCTCCTTATGGTCTGATGGCGTTGCCCCAAAGGCAACGCAAGAAGCACGCTAGCGCTCTATTATAGCACGTCCCGAAGCGGAAATGCAAGCCGCTTCGGGACGTTTTGAACATTATTTTGCCGGTTTCCGCGCTGCAATCAGGTAGCGGTGCTCCATGCTTTCCACATAGCCACGTTCCGCCAGCTCACATTCGAGCGCGAACAGCTCCTGTTCACAGCGGTCCACGGAAAAGCCCGGAAACTCCCATTCGATCATGTGCGCGTAATATACGAGCGCACCGGTATCATAAAAACGAAGTTTGGGGAAGTATTCCTTTGCATCCAGCACGATAAAGCCGGCATCCGCAAAGGCTTCGCAATCTGCGGACAGATGATGCTCCGGGCAAGGGGGGCGATAATCCCGGAGAAGCCTGCGCGCAAGCAGCGCATTGTTCCGCCCGCCCACCTGCTCGGTCAGGAACACACCGCCGGGCCTCAGCACGCGAAGCAGCTCATCGGCGCGGTATGCGCCATGGCGGCAAAACGCAACATCAAACGCATTGTCTGCAAACGGCAGCGGTTCCTCTGCGGCGTCGCATTCCTCCACATGGATGCCGAGCGGTGCAAGCTCGTTGCGGTAGCTTTCCACATTCGGCCCCCAGGTTTCCGTGACGGCCGTGTTTTCATAAGGGTGGCGCAGCGAAAGCAGAAACGCGCCGCCCGTGTCCACCTCAAGCAGTTGATCCGCATAATGAAGCCGCCGCTGCACCTCTGCATAAAAATCCCAGGGCAGCGGTTCCTGCTCCCAGCGGCCGTCCAAGTGGGCGAAATCCCAGCCGCTGAACGGGAACGTTTCTTCAAAACGCCAAAAATTATAGAGTTCGTCGCGGGTCATATTTTTCCTCCAATATCGCGTTCACGCTCCGCAACAACATCGGTTCCAACAGGGCGGCTCAGCCCAGCTTTGCAAGGCCGAGCGCAAGGCGGCGGAGCGCCTCGCTGCGCCCAAGCAGCACGGCGATCTCAATCGCCCCGCCGGGTGTGACCTGCTTCCCGGCCAAAGCGATGCGCACCGGCCAGAGCAGCGTGCCGTTTTTCATCCCCTGCTCTGCCGCCATGCCCAGCAGAAGGCCGTGGATGGATTCCTCCGTCCAATCCGGCAGGGCCGAAAGCGCGGGGATCACGAGCGAAAGTACCGCCTTTGCCACCTCCGGGTTGGTCTTGGACTTCTTGTTGGTGAAAAGCTCCGGGCTATAGGTTTCGTCAAGCTGCGCAAGAAAATCCACCATATCCGGGATTTGGGTGAATACCTCCGTGCGCGGCTGCAAAATGCGCGAGAGCACGGCATGATCCATCCCTGCCACGCCGGCCTTTTCATAATAAGGAAGCGCGTGTGCGGTGAACTCCGCGGGGCTGAGGCGGCGGATATATTCCGCATTCATCCATGTGAGCTTGTTCACATCGAAAATCGCGGGGGATTTGCTCATCCCCTCCACGCTGAAAGCCTGAATGAGCTCCTCCATCGTGAAAAACTCCCGCTCGTCACCGGGATTCCAGCCGAGCAGCGCCACATAGTTGACGATTGCTTCCTTCAGGTAGCCCTTTGCGAGGAAGTCCTCATAATAAGCATCGCCGTCGCGCTTGGAAAGCTTGTGCTGCGCATCGCGCATGATGGGCGTCATGTGGATGTACACGGGTTTTTCCCATCCGAAGGCGTCATAAAGCAAATTATACTTCGGCGTGGAGGCAAGATATTCGTTGCCGCGCATCACATGGGTGATGCCCATGGTGTGATCGTCGATCACGTTGGCGAAATTGTAGGTCGGCATGCCGTCCGCCTTGATGAGGATCATGTCATCCAATTCCGCGCAGTCCACGGCGATGTGGCCGTAAATGATGTCGTCAAACGATGCTTCGCCGGATTCCGGCACATTCTGGCGGATGACATAGGGTTCGCCTGCAGCAATGCGCCGCGCGATCTCTTCCCTGGGCATGTGGAGACAGTGCTTGTCGTACTTAAAGGTTTCGCCGCGCGCGGCCGCAGCCTCCCGGCGTGCATCCAGCTCCTCTTTGGTGCAGAAGCAATAGTATGCCTTGCCCTCGCGCACGAGCTGTTCCGCATAAGGCAGGTACATATCCTTGCGTTCGCTCTGAATATACGGGCCGTAACCGCCGCCCACATCCGGGCCTTCGTCCCAATCCATGCCGATATCGCGGAGCGTGCGGTAAATGACGTCCGTCGCGCCTTCCACATAGCGCGCCTGGTCGGTATCCTCAATGCGGAGGATGAATTTGCCGCCGTTGTGGCGCGCGAACAGGAACGTGTACAGCGCGCTGCGGAGGTTGCCAAGGTGCATATAGCCCGTCGGGGACGGGGCAAACCGGGTTCTGACTTCCATTTGGAATACGTTCTCCTTTCGGTGATGGATGAAAACCGAAGCGGGTGCGGAGCCTTTTGGCTTACCGCTTCCTCAAAGCCGGGGATTGCTGAGCGCAGCGATCCTTTGCCAACCAACTGCCAAGGACGAATTGTCAATTCACCTTAAAGCTGTCCTTCAGGCTTACGGCGCGGTTGAACACCGGCGCTTCCTTTTTGTGATCCAGATCGGCGCAGAAATACCCCACGCGCATGAACTGGAAGCGGTCGCCCGGGGCCGCTTCAGCAAGCGCGGGCTCCACAAAGCCGCGCTGCACGCAAAGCGAAGCTGGGTTCAACCGTTCAATGAAATCGCGTGCATCGTCCTCGCCCGCATCTTCCATCAGGGGTTCATACAGGCGGAACTCGGCGGGAACCGCGTCCGGAGCGCAAAGCCAGTGCAGCGTCCCCTTTACCTTGCGTTCGCATTCTCCGCTCTTCGTGGCGGGGTCGTAAGTGCAGTATACGGTTGTGACGCGGCCCGTTTCATCGGTTTCCCAGCGTTCACACTTCACGATGTATGCGCCCTTCAGGCGCACCTCACCCTCGGGCTTCAGGCGGAAGTATTTTTTCGGCGGGTCATAGGAGAAATCCTCCCGCTCAATGTAAAGCTCCCGGCCGAAGCGGACGGTGCGCGTTCCGGCCTCCGGGCTGCCGGGCAGGTTTTCGATTTCGACCTCTTCAAACCTGTCCTCAGGCCAGTTTTCAATGACGACCTTGATCGGATCGAGCACGGCCATCATGCGGTAGGCATGGGCGTTGAGGTCTTCCCTGAGGCAATGCTCAAGCATCGCGGTGTCCACCACGGAATCCGCCTTCGCCACGCCCGCGCGAACCAGGAAATCTTTGATGGCTTCCGCCGTGTAGCCGCGCCGCCTGAGGCCGCAGAGCGTCGGCATGCGCGGATCGTCCCAGCCGGAAACGTAGCCTTCTTCCACCAGGCGGCGCAGGTAACGCTTGCTCATGACGGTGTTGGTCAGGTTCAGCCGGGCGAACTCGATTTGCCGCGGCTTGTGTTCAAACTCGCACTGTTCAACCACCCAGTCGTACAGCGGGCGGTGCGCTTCGTACTCCAGCGAACAGAGCGAATGCGTGATCCCTTCAATCGCGTCCTGAATCGGGTGCGCGAAATCGTACATGGGATAAATGCACCACTTGTCCCCCGTCTGATGATGCGGGATGTGCAGGATGCGGTAAAGCGCGGGGTCGCGCAGGTTGATGTTCGGGGAGGCCATGTCGATCCTGGCGCGGAGCGTGCGGCTGCCGTCCGGGAACTCGCCGTTCTTCATGCGGGTGAACAGGTCCAGGTTTTCCTCCACGCTGCGTTCCCGCCAGGGGGAGTTTTTGCCGGGTTCGGTCAATGTGCCGCGGTATTCGCGCATCTCATCCTTGGTGAGGTCGTCCACGTACGCAACGCCCTTTTTGATGAGCTTTACGGCAAGCGCATAACAGGTGTCGAAATATTCCGAGCCGAAGCGCAGTTGGTCCCAGTCGAACCCCAGCCAATGGATGTCGTACTTGATCGCGTCAACGTATTCCACATCTTCCTTGGTGGGGTTGGTATCGTCAAAGCGCAGATTGCATTTGCCACCGAACTTTTCGGCCATTGAAAAGTCAACGAACAGCGCCTTCGCGTGGCCGATGTGCAGGTACCCGTTCGGTTCGGGCGGGAAGCGCGTTTGGATGTGCGACAACCCCTTTTGTTCGATATCCTGCTCGATGAATTCCTCGATAAAATTTTTCGGCGCCGCTTTGAGTTCTTCCATTCGTTTCACGCCCTTTCATAAAAAATAACAGTCATATTTTGCACGGGTTCCGTACAATACAGACTATTATCTAAAATATTATGGAAGATGTCAACGCAAAAAGCGCGAATGTGCGTTTTACACCGCATCTACATAACGAATTTCGTTGCCGCAATGCGTGAGGAAGCGGAACAGCCCTTCCCGGGAAAGGGCAACGGAGGCGTTTGCCGCGCAGGGGTGCGCGCAGATGGTCTCCATGCTTAAAATGTCGCGGTCAACAGCCACGGTGATGCCGCGCGCGCTTTCCCGCGCAAGCGCAAGGGGCGTGACGGAGCCGGGCAGGAGGCCAAGCTTGTCCATGAGCTCCTCCGGCGTGCAGAAGGAAAGGCGGGATGTGCCGAGCTGGCGGGAAATCTCTCCCGTGCGGAACGTTTTTTCCGGGGAAAGCAGGAGCAGCACGAACACGCTGCGCTTGCGGTCGGCAAGGAACAGGTTTTTGAAATGCTGCGCGCCCACATCCGAGCCGATGCCCTCGCAATCCGCCATGGTGCGTGCAAGGTCGTGGTTGTAGTAGCGGTATTCGATTTCAAGGGTGTCGAGGAGCGCGAGCGTTTCCCGCGCGGCGGGCTGAACGAACATAGGCATACTTCTTTCAATTTCTTCTGTGGGCAACGTGAGCCGCTCTCTGCGCGCACCGTGTTCAACGGAGACAAGGCAACCCTCGGTCGCCTGCGGTGAAGTAAGTCGCGTTTGCGGAGGTAAGAACAATTCTCAGTCCGTTGCGCGGACAGTTCCTTTTAGAAAGGAGCCTTTTGGGTTGCAGCGCCTCAAAAGCCCCCTTTAGAAAGGTGCTGACGGGGGATTGCCATATCCCGCAACCCTTGCGGGAATCCCCCATTACTTGTGATACGGTTCCCCGTTCATGATTTTGAAGGCGCGGTAGACCTGCTCCAACAGCATGATGCGGAAAATCTGGTGCGAGAAGGTCGGCCTTCCAAAGGAAAGGCGGAAATCTGCCCGCGCGAGCACCTCCGCAGAATGGCCGAGCGAGCCGCCGATGGCAAACGCAATGCGGCTTTTGCCCGCGCCCATCCAGCTTTGCATGTGCGCGGCAAGCTGTTCGCTTGAAAGCTCCGCGCCGCGTTGGTCGAGCGCAACGAGGAATTCCCCCTCGCCGATGCGCGCAAGCATCCGTCTGCCTTCGGCCGATTTTACCTGCTCCCGCTGTGCCGGGGAAAGCTGCTCCGGCGCGCGTTCGTCCGCAAGTTCCACGATCTCAACCGCAGCATAGCGCGAAAGCCGCTTTACGAATTCCGTCACGGCATCTGCATAAAAGCGTTCCTTCAGCTTCCCGATGCACAGAATGCGGATGGTCATAAGCAATTCCCCTCAATCAATTTGATATCGTTCCCCAACCCGGTCGCGGTGCGCCACGGAAAGCGCGAACGCTTCGTCCGGAATGTCGCTTGCGCGGAGCGCGCCGCGCACGGTTTCAAGCGCAAGGGATTCAAAATTGTTTTCCCGGCTCAGGTGGCCAAGCACCGCGCGGCGCACGCCACGGCCATACAGCGCGGTGAGCGCTGCGCCGCAGGCATCGTTGGAAAGGTGCCCGAAATCGCCCAAAATGCGCTTTTTAAGCGGATAAGGGTACCGACCGGCTTTGAGCATGTCTACATCGTGGTTGGATTCGATCAGGATGAGGCTGCTTCCCGCCACCGCATCCAGCATGCGCTCGCTGACGTGGCCCGCATCTGTCAGGATGGAAAGCTTGCTTCCGCCGCAGCGGAATACGAAGCCCACAGATTCGTTTGCATCGTGCGGGGTTTTGAACGGCAGCACATTCACGCCGCCGAGATAAAAATCCCGTTCGGTTTCAAACATGCGCACCTGCGCGGAAGGAATCTCCCCGATGAGCGGCAGCATGCCGCGCCAGGTTCCGGCGTTGGCGTACACCGGCAAGCGATAGCGCCGCGCCAGTACCCCTACGCCCTTAACGTGGTCGCTGTGCTCATGGGTAATAAGAAGGCCCGAAAGCTGCTCCGGTGCAACGCCCGCTTCCGCAAGCGCATCCGCAACAACGCGCCCCGGCAGGCCCGCATCTACCAAAATCGCAGCGCCGTCCGCCGCGATGAGCAGTGCATTGCCGGATGAGCCGCTGTAAAGCGGGCAAAACCACATGTGTCCGAGCCCCTTTCACCGAATAAATCATGCTCGTTATTTTACCACGCCCACCCGCATGCGTCCATATCATAACGCCGGTTTGCCGCGCATGTCCCCCGCAAGGTTGCATTTATTCAGAATGTAACGCAAACTTTCTGGTTTTTGTGCAATTTCTGCACTTTTTAAGTAAAAAATACCGAAAAATGCTTGAATTCGCTAAGGTTACATTGTAAGAACAGAGCCGGCATAGCGCCGCTCTGGGCCTGCCTTTTGCATGGCGTACCCTGTATAAACGGCAGCGCAGTCACTTTGTAAACAGCCTGTTAATTGGTAAATTGCAGATTGACGCAAACTATGCCGTCTGCTA
>OLGD01000745.1_pt1 | contig 59259 bp, 66 predicted proteins | sample 1605311 | NCBI WGS metagenome assembly OLGD01 (sample SAMEA3888917, study PRJEB22519) | human gut metagenome | biome: human gut; feature: human-associated habitat; material: faeces | place: Denmark | collected 2010
TAACTTGCGCTCCTTTCTTCGGTTTTAGGTTGTGTGTTCTAAGAGACTTCCCAACCGCTTGATTAAGAAGTCTTTTAGAGCATACAACACCGGCAGCTAATTTGAAAATATGATATTGCTTTACCGCAAGATGATCGGGATCACGGCACTCTAATCGTGCAAACAGTTCATCAAGCACACTTTCGTATCCTTCATCTTCTTCACGAACTTCTGCAGCGTTGATCATCTCCATTACCATGGGGAAGTTCTGTTCTTCCGGTGGGGCTTCAAAGATTAAATATAGAATAAGTGCTTCGAGCAACGCCGTTTCTGCACGTTCCCAGAACGGATCATTACTGGACGCACCTTTTGGAGTAGTGTTCCGAACAAGATTGTTTACGAGCTTCAGCACATCCTTTTCATCATGCAGATAAGCAAAGGGATTATAACAATGACTGCGTTCTGTGTTAATGAGATCCAGCACTCTGATTTCATAGCCCTTTGATTTTAGCAGATTGCCCGTATCGCGTAAGATTTCGCCCTTTGGGTCAAGCACAACAAAAGAAGTATTAGCCTGCATGATGTTGGGCTTGGCGTAAAATCGGGTTTTACCTGCGCCAGAACCGCCGACCACCATAACATTGAGGTTTCTTCGATGTTTCTTCCCATCAAGACCAATTCTTGCATTGTTTGTGAGAAGGATATTCTCTGAGTATTTGTGATTTGCGTATTTTTTAGATAGCGCCGAGACAGAGCCCCATTTTGCACTACCATGTTCTTCACCTTTGCGGTAGTTGTGTTTGGTGGAGAAGTAAACACCAAGACCCACGGCATAAATGACGAGAAAGATACGTTTTAAGGCGTTCATATAGAATGTACTCTCTGCCTTGCATCGTGTATCTCATATCGGCAGCAGATAAACGAATGGAGCCGTGGATTGCTGTAATGTTGGGACAATCCTTAACTTGTTGAAAGCATTGGCTAAGAAGTGCATAGTCTTTTTCTCCTGCATCCATAAAATCATACAGGCTTGGGATGTCAGAATTAAGACTTAGCGTATTTGATGCATTTTCCTGTGGGTCTAAGTCGAGGAAAAGCACCTTTTTACCGTCCATAGATAGGATCTGTGCAAGTGCAATTGCCGATGTGGTTTTTGCCACGCCGCCTTTTTGGTTGGCAAAGGCAATGATTTTTGTCACGTTTAGGAACCTCCTTTTATTGATTCATACAGCCTTTACAGTTCGGCGATATGTATGAGTGGGGATTATTAGTCCCCGTTTCGAGAATTGGAGAAACAGAAGATAAACAACCACGATCAGTAGAAAGGCATATAAAAAAGGGCATCGATTGATGCCCTTAGATGTGCGTATTTATTAACCTATGAATCCTTTATTGAACGAGTACATCCGCCTTTATCTGCTCACAACTTGCAAACAAGACACCTAATGACGCGGATTTTTCCTTGGGACTACGTGTGAAAGTGTGGGATGCAGTACATCCACAAACGCCCAAATACAGGCGTTTTTTGGTATCGAGAGTGAAATCCCGTGACGAAACGGGAAACAGTCTTTACAACTCCTAAGGCGGAGGACGTACACTCGCCTTGAGCCACTCCCCAAAGTCCGTGTTCCCGTAGCTCAGTCGGATAGAGCGACCGCCTCCTAAGCGGTAGGCCGGGCGTTCGAGTCGCCCCGGGAACGCCACAAAGCCCCTGAAATGGGGCTTTTTTCGTCCCCGCGTTTTTCATTCGGCTGTCCGATTTGCTAATCAGTACATTCGCCTTTTGCATCAAATTGGCTCCTTATGTAATCTCCCGCTTGCTAATCGCCAGATTGCAGAGGCGGGGTTTTGCTAATTATTCAGCCCGTTTTGCTAATTGCTCGTTTTTTCGGGCTAATTTCTTGCTAATTGGCACTTGCGGCGCATACAGTCCCTTGTGTTCCCATACCACCCAAAAGCTGAAGCAGTTGGGAGGTTAGCTCCGGCGATTTGTTCAGCAGTTCGAGTACCTTTGCCACATCGTTTGTGGCTGCCGCAGGCTGAACGATCTCCGGCTGTACGGTTTCCTTCTCAACAGGCTTCTGATGCTGATAGAACACCTTTTCAAACTTGTCGGCGTTCAAGCGTCTGTCCTCGTCGAGAATATGCGAGTACACGTCAGATACCATCTTTAGCTGCGCGTGTCCCGTGTCGCCCTGTACGGCTTTCATATCTCCGCCGTTGAGCTTCAGCTTGTAGGTCGTGCTTGTGTGGCGCAACGAGTGGAAAACAACGTCGGGGAGGTCGTTCTTGCGGATAAGGTCTTTGAACGCACGGGATATGACCTGTCCCTCCAACGGTCTACCGTTGGGAAGCGATAACACCAGGTCATAATCTGTGTACTCCTCACCGAGAAACTCTTTGCGTTCCTCCTGCTGTGCTTTCCACTCGACAAGCATACGGGCAACGGTGGTGGGAAGCCATATCTTTCGGATGCTCGTTCTTGTCTTGGGCTTTTTCAACACAAGCGCGGTGTTGTTGCTCGTAAGGACGGCGGGGAAAACCTTGATAACGTCCTTGTCGTTGAGCTTTTGCAGCGAGTTCTTAGAAACGCGCTGAAGCTCCTTGTTTACATAGATGGATGCGTCGTTTTGCTCGATGCTCTTTTCGTCGATCACAACGCAATCCCAAGTCAGCGCCATCAGCTCGCCCAAACGGAGCGAACAGGAGAACGCAAGGTTGATAGCAAGGGACAGGCGTTCATCTTCGCAGACATCAAGCGCATGAAACAGGTCGTCTGCCGTCCATATTTCCCTTGTGGTCGCCTCGACCTTCGGGAGTGTTGCCTTTGCGATAGGGTTATGGTCGGCACATTCCCATCTGACCGCTTGATTATAGGCGCAGTTGAGGATTTTATGAATCTCCTTGACGTTCCTCGGAGAAACACATTCGTCCGTTTCCTTACCGCTGTTGCGGGATACGCATTTCACCTTCAACAGCTTTTGATAGTATTCGTCCACCATGCGAGGGGTCAATGCGGAAATCTTGATGTTTCCGATGTACGGATTGATGTAGTTATCAATCAGCCCCTTTTTCGCGTCAAAGGTGGATAGCGCCCACTTGGTAACACCGTACAGCTCTACGAAGTCGTACATGAGGTCGGAAATCGTCTTGATGCTTGGACGGACAAAGGTGTGCGTGGATTGCTTGTATTCAATCTCTGCTTTGCGTTTCTTCGCTTCCGCAAGAGTACCCCACGTTTCCCATTTCTGCCGCTTTTCGCCGTTCTCGTCGTCGTATGAGTATATTACAGAATACTTGGATTTTCTTTTGATGATCGAAGCCATAATTCGTATCTCCTTTGATATTTGATTTACATTTCTTGTTCGTCCAACCACTTATCAAAGGACTTTTTCGACACCCTTATGGAAGTTCCAATTCGCACAGATCGAAACTCATCTTTCATTTCCTTTACGAAGGCGTAGCAGGCGTTCTCGCTGATGCCAAGCATCTTTGATATTTCCCTTACCGTATAGGTGCGCTTTTCTGCGGCTGTTTCTTGCGTGGCTAACGCTTCCATTTACAATCCTCCTTTCGATTTTCTCCGCCATCCACGCAAGACTGCCTATGCCTAAAGTGTAATGGCTTTCAGCGTGGATAGCAAAGGTGTGGATTATGTAATTGCGCCGCCGCAAAGAGCGGGGCGCGGAGTTATTACTGCTGTTTTTTCTTGACGAAGTAGTCATACCCGTTGGGGCTACCGTCGGGCTTGTTGCAGATGGAGCAACCTTCAAGCTCAGTCTGGAACGGATCGGCACGAAGCACGATGTACTCGCCGGAATCACGCAGATTGGCAGCACAGGCAGGGCAAAGGACTTGAATGTCCTTTTCGGTGAACATACGCTTCACCGCGTCGTTGCTGACGCTTGCGCTTATCGCCTTGTCGATTGCCTTCATCAGCTTTCCGTCGAGTATGCCAATGTATTTACCGAGACGGCGCTTGTCGATAGTGCGAAGCTGTTCCATTAGTACGATGGAATCCATGTGCAACCCACAGGACGTGTCTATCGCTACATGGGTAGGCAGCGTAGGCTTGTCCATCTTGCTTGTGATAGACGCGATGATGACCGTGGGGCTTTGGGCGTTGCCTATGTCGTTCTGAATAATCAAAACAGGCCGGATGCCATTCTGCTCCGAGTGAACGCCCTTTCGCATATCCGCAAGGTAGATTTCACCGCGTAAGACTTCGTTTTCCATTTTTGAGTACCTCCTATGTTTGATGTAATGACCGAGCGGGATATGCCGCAAAGCGGCATATCGCCCGGTCTGTCAAACGCCTCTATTTGTTCTCAACACCCCGAGGCATGGGAGGTCATATACAAGCTGACAGCGAATCAGCATCTCGGGCATTTCAGCCCCTCCGAGGTTCTCTCCGAGCCACCCCCAATGCTTGCGACGGTTTTTTCACGCTCGAGCTATGGCTGGATGGGAGTGTTATCTCCCCAATCCAGTCATGGCCCTATCGGGTGCTGCCCGATATTGAAAACTGCCGTTTATCGCTCGCCCTCTATGGAGGGGTCTTGGCGCGGCTGCTCTCGCGGCTCTTGGGTTTGGGAACGTGTTAATGACCTGTGTATTCAGTTGTGTTGAGGAGGTTGTCCCACCCGGAGCTTTTCTTCTGTTGTCCTCCCGTGGACAACCCCCTCACTTAATAGCCGACGAGAACGCTCAAAAATTCGGGGTCGAAGAAAACTTTTTTAGTTTTTCTCTGATTCGCATTATTTTCTCGTTCAATGTGGACGAGGCAATGCCGATTATTTTGGTTATATCGTTTTGTTGATAGCCTTCCATCATCAAGGTGATGATTTCGATGTAGTCCGGCTTCATGGCAACAATCGCCTTATGCAACTCGAGATTGTTGATTTCGTCAATCCATGAGTAGCGATTCCCATACTTAACAAGCGGCGCGTCTGCCGGAAATTCGTCCATGTCCATATAGCGGCTATCTCCTGTACTCTCGTCATTCGTCATCATGTCTGAGGGGTCAGCCGCGTGTTCTCTGTCGCGGCGGTACTGGCGGAACACTTCAAGGTCATACTCGTGCATTGCTTGTATATCCGTTTCACTCATGCCCGCTTTACGGTACTTTTCCGCAAGGCGCTTCTGCTCCCTGTTAAACTGCTTGCGCTCAAATCCATTGTTAAAACTCATTTTGTAACCTCCGATTTTTTGTTTGAAGTGCGGTTTTCCAACAAAAATCGGAGAGTTACGGATACTGTCCTATGGCTTGCTGCCATACGTCTGTATACATGAAAAATCCCTTTCCGCTTTTTAAGCAGAAAGGGATGGCAATGCCACCGGGCAAAGAATAAAGCCCGACAAATAGCTTAAAAAGCTAACTTGTCAGGCTCGTAGTATCTCGTACCGTCGCAGTCGTGCGCCGTTGCCGGATTTTGGCTCTGTACTAAGTTTGATTCAGTTTTGCGTGAGTGCCTATTTTGCTATGGCAACGATGCTCTTGCATCTCTCACACTTTATTGTCAATTCCGCTTTATCGGCTGGATGCGCCTTATCCACGGTGTAGGCTCTCGGCCTTCCCGCCGAAACTCTTGTTTGTATCAGCCGCTTGTTGCAGTTGGGGCAGTTTATGTAAACAAAGCTCCTTTCCAGCGGCTCTGCGGCTACGCCGCCATTGCTTCTTATACAGCGGATAGTCCTTTTCGTTGCTTCCAATGTGATCGCCTCCGTTATTCCATCACACCAACCGCCTGTGCCTGTGATAAGGCATATTTGCGCTTGATGCCCCCATATTTCTTCTCGTATGCCATGAGCTGCTTGCCATCCTCAAACAGAGGAATGAAGCTCAATCCGTGTGCGCTTGGCATAGCGATATACTTCTGCCCGTCCGAATCCTCATAAGCATCGAGAAACAGGTCGGAGTCAGCTATACGGGTCAACAGAACAGGCTTGTGCTGCTCAAAATCAATTACCTTACTCATTGTTTTCCTCCTTAAACGTACATGGCAGCGGGCATTGTAAGCTGCTCATGCGATTTATCCTTTTGTACCTTCAGCCCGTTCATGGAAGATGCAAGCCTTATCGCATCCCGTCCGAAACGGCGCTGTATGTCCTCAATGGCGATTTCCAAGTCATCGTTGCGTTTACGCTTCTCTTGGTCGCCAAACAAATCCAACTGCTGCGGCGTCCTCGTACTGATGAGGTCAACCGCTCTTATAGTTACTGACCGAATGGGATATTGCCATGTGTAGCGAAGCCGGAACAGCTCCATCGCACAGTTCACCATCTCCCTCCAACTCTGCGTTGGATACGGCAGCTTGCATTGAAACTCGCGGTAATTGAGATTGCAGTCTCGAATGTAGAGCTGCACCCGCGTGGCTATCAATTCTGCTTGCCGCAAACGAAGCGATACTCCCTGCGCAAGTTCAAAGAGGACTTGCAGGACTTCGTTGTTGTTTTCGAGATCGGCGGTACAGGTAATACCGTGTCCCACACTTTTTGCCACCGGCTCGTAGTCAAATGGACGTACCCGTGAGTTATCTACTCCGTTGGCAAACTCCCATAGCTTGATTCCATTGACTCCAAACCATGATTTGAGAAGCATCTTATCGCATTGCGCGATGCCGCCAATGGTTTCAATTCCACGCCTGCGTAGCTTTTCCGTCGTTGCTCTGCCAACGTACAGCAAATCCGACGCTGGCAGCGGCCATACTTGCGTGCGATAGCTCTCCGGCGTTATGCAGGTGATAGCGTCGGGCTTTTTCATGTCGCTTCCCAACTTGGCAAATATCTTTGTGAAAGATACGCCAATGCTTACGGTCAGTCCGAGCTGCTCATATACCGACGTGCGTATAGCTTCCGCTATCGCCAGTCCATCACCATGGCATCTGCTGCCAGTGACATCAAGCCAGCATTCATCCATGCCAAACGGCTCAATTTGGTCGGTGTACTGATCGTAGATGGCTCGGGTCAGCTTTGAATACTTTACATACTGATCATAGTGGGGCTGTACCATAATCAGATTGGGGCAGCATTGCGTAGCTTCCCAATTAACCATACCAGTTTTTACTCCTGCACGCTTGGCGAGTTCCGATTTTGCAAGAACAATACCGTGGCGATTCTCCGTAGAGCCGCACACCGCTACGGCTTTACCACGAAGTTTTGGATTCAACATTGCTTCGACCGAAGCATAAAAACTGTTAAGGTCACTGTGGAGTATCGTTCTTTGTACCATCTCATCACCTCCCTATACAACATCTTCCTGCAATTCTTCGTATTTTGCCTGTTGACATTGCAGAAATTACGAAGTATTATAATGCTAACTTCGTTTTCTGTTGTACGGTGATTATAGCATCGTCAAATAATCGAGTCAACACAAAATACGAAGTTACGAAAAATATTCTTCGTGGTTTTTCGGTAAGTCCAAAAGACCGTACTCAATGAAAGAGAGGGATAAAAAGATGGAAGCCTTTGCCAGAAAAGTTAGAGAGGCAAGAAAGAACAAAGAGTATAGCCAAGATGAACTTGGCAAACAAATCGGTGTTTCGGGAAGAAGTATTCAAGCCTACGAATACGGCAAGTCTGTTCCTCGCAAAAAGGCTCTGCGTAAACTTGCTATGGCATTGGATGTTTCATACGAATACCTTGTTAATGATGAGATTGATGACCCGAATTATGGTAAAGACATGGATCATCTTGTCGCTGAAGCCAGTAGCCGCTTTGGAAGCAAGGGAGCTAACGAAGTTGAGGATTTGTTGAAACGTAATGTAGCTCTTTTCGCAGGCGGCACAATCAGCGAAGAAGGTAAGGAAGCCTTCTTTGAAGCACTTGCCAAGGCTTATTTTGCTTGTAAAGAAGAAGCGCGAAAGACCTACGGGAAAAAGAAATCTGATTCTGACGAGGGCTAAAGGTCAAGTCCAGTATAACGGACAATGATTCTGCGATAATTAAAGTGGTTGCAGAACTGCTTTCGTCTTTAAGTGGAGGACTTGACGATGATACAGTACATTCGGCAAGAGGTAAGCCGCCTAAAAAAGAAATTCGATACGAAAGACCCCTTTGAGCTTTGCCGTGATTTGAAGATTATCCTTCTATATGAGCCAATGGGATGTTTTGAAGGATGCTGTAAAGGGTTTATTTATGTGCGCTCTCGCAAAGTGGCAATCACAATCAACAGCGATCTGCCCGAGTATTTGCATCGCATAATACTCGCCCACGAAATCGGTCATGCAATCCTCCATCGTAGTATCGTAGGTGTGCAAGGGTATCACGATTTTCAATTATTCGATGAGACATCGAAAATGGAGTACGAAGCTAACTTGTTTGCCGCAGAGCTTCTTCTTAATGATTCTGACGTGCTTGAAGTGCTGAATGACGATACTTCCTTTTTTGGTGCTGCCCGTATGCTGTATGTACCCGCAGAACTTCTTGATTTCAAATGGCGTGTGCTTAAACGCAACGGTTATAAGATTGGTGACTCGCCCATTATCGCAAACGGCGATTTTCTGAAGAACGCGGAAAAGCAAAGATACTAACCCTCGAGGTAGAGTTTATGCAAACGGAAGAAAAGCCTATCAAAGTGTATGTTGATGTCATGGCTTCTTTCAATGCGGAAGGAGCAATGATGCCGCAGCAGCTAACATGGGAAGATGGAACACAGTATAGCTGATTGTCGGAGATGTGCAGGAGCTTGGCAAGCTCTATGCGGTCTGTCGGTGCTTGGTTGAGCATGACAAGATACTCGGAGTTTGCAAGCATGGTACGGGCAGTGAGGGATTTGAGGCAATCCTCCACATTCTGCGTGATACCTGTTGCCAGCGCGCCGTCTTTACGAAACTGCTTCCACGATTCGGCGAAGAACTGTGCCGAGAGGTCGTTGGCAAAGAAGATGTGCATCTCATCGAGGATAACGTGGGTACGGATGCCGCGCTCACGATTTCGCGCCACTCGGTTTCGGATGGCGTCGGTCATAACGAGCATACCCGGCGTCCGTAGCTGCTTGCCGAGGTCGCGGATGCCGTAGGCGATGAGCCTGTTATGCACGTCCACGTTGGTCTGATGGGCAAACATATTGAGATTGCCCTGTGAAATCATCTCGATGGCAAGCGCAAGCTCCTTTGCCTGCTTCTCTTTCTGCTTCTTCAGCTCCGCGTACAGGTCAGAGAGCGTCGGGGGCTGAATGGTATAGTTGCTCGAAAGATACTCCGCGTAGATGTTGGTAAGGCAACGGTCAATGATAGATTTGTCAACAGCTTCGAGCTTGTTTGCCCCGCCCATGATCTGCTCGATGAACGAAAGCACGAACTCGCTCTTGGCGATAAGCGGGTTTTCGCTGTCACCATAACCGAGCGCCAAGTCCATAGCGTTGATGTGGTTGGGCGAGGTCGGAGAGAGGTTGATAGCCGCGCCGCCCAAGGCGTTTACAAGCGAAGTGTACTCGTTCTGCGGGTCTGCGATGATGATTTCATCATTTGTCCCGAGGAACAGCGACACGATTTCTCGCTTTGTGAAAAACGATTTGCCCGAGCCAGACACGCCGAGGATAAAGCCGTTGCCGTTGATGAGGTTTTTCCTGTTGGCGATGATAAGGTTGTGGCTGATGGCGTTCATGCCGCAGTACGTCCCGCCAACGTCCATGATTTCATGGGCGCGGAACGGCATGAGTACCGCCATGCTCTCGGTAGTCAGCGTCCGAAGCGCGTTGATTTTCCTCAAACCGTAGGGCAGCGCCGTATTCAGCCCGTCCATCTGCTGATACTTCAAGACCGTTAGCTGACACAGGTGCTTTCGCGCGATGCTCTGGAGCGTTTCGGTGTCGCGGTCAAGCTGCTTCTTGTTCTTTGCGGTATGAACGATAGTCACAAGCCCAAACATCATGCGCTGGTCGCGGGTCGTAAGGTCGTCAAGAAACTCCTTTGCTTCCTTGCGCTGCTGTTCCAAGTCGTATGGGATAACTGCTGAAAAGTTACCTAATAGCATCAGGACATTTAGACCTATCAATCTGTGTCGCTTTGTACAGGACGATTATTTTTATACCAGCTTCAATAGCTTTATCACATTCAAACTTGATAAAGCTGCGGTAATCGACGCTATATCCCTTCGCACAGTGTTTAGTATAGCTGTTGTAGCTTCCGCACAATTGGCAGCCACCGGCTGTAACAGACGCAGTATGATCACCAACAATAAGAACGAATGTTTTTGATGCATCCATGCGGGTTTTTAATGATGACTTTATTGTACAGTTTAGGCTGCTGTCGCGTGACGAAGTTAAATCATGCGCATCAGTAAACGAAAGACTCCAATAATTGCTATCATTCCATTTGTGCAACTGATCTACTGCGTCTTTGTCATTGTCCCAATCTCCTGCAATGTAGGTTCGTGTTCTATAAGTAGCCATTTTGCCCTCCTCATTTTATGTTCATAATTGCAATCTCATTTTTCATATCATCGCGCACAACAATATGAATATCACAGTTAATCTCGTCTTTGTTTATCCTAAAAGCATTTATCAAATACTTCAAAACGGCTTGTTGATCCTTCTTTGTTCTGGAAAGTCCTGTACCCACCAGCGGAAGGACAACGGGAAAGCCTTCTGATTCCTCATTGCATGATTCAATGAGTTTCTGCACTGCCAATGCGTACTCTTGCATTGATGTATGTGCCTTGAGGTTGCTGTCAAATGTACTGAGCGCCCATAGAAAGAAATGTTCGGTTCCGTATCCTGGCAAATCTACAACGGTTCCGACAGGATAACGCCTACGATTTCCTTCTGGCTTTTCTTCCTCTGAAAGACTCTCGTAGCTGGTGTTTTTTAATAGTTTGCCTATCGTCATTGATAGGGATTCTTCTGTGTATTTTCCAGATGCATACAGACTACAAAAGGTTGCCCCATGAACCGTTTGTGCTGAAACGATATGGTTGTCAACGTGCGTATCAAAGCAACGGTTCACAGGAACGACAATATTGCGGCGCTGACTGGAATCTATTACTTCATTTGCGTCAAAGATATTTCCGTACTGTAAATATAGCGCATGGCCATTATTTGCAGAAAGAACCTTAAAACGATTTTTACGGGTCATATGAATCGAGACGGCAACAAAGCAAAAGCCCCAGATTCCTATGAGAATAGTCGCACTAATGATGCCCCTTATCCATATAGACATCTTATCCGATAGTATTTCATCAAGAGGAACCAGCGTCCCTATAAATCCCAAAAGCGCATAAAATCCTCCAGTAATGGTAGAAGCGATTTTAGCAATATATCCTTTGTTAATCCAAACGTATCTCACTTTACATCACCACCTACTGTAGCGTATTCTTTACTTGCTGGCAGCGAACGGTTTTCAAACCGTTTGCGGACGGCAAGTCCACAAGGGATAGACGCACAAGCGTCGCAAGGGAGTGTAGCTCCCTTGACGGAACGAAGTGACGAAGCATTCTCTGTCAGGCAGTTTTCTTCTGCTGACAGAGAATGAAGCTCCGCAGGACGCACTACTTTCGACAGAGAGTATAGAAGTGCGCCCTTTAGTTCCTAAAGGGATTTTTGCTTACTTCGTAAAACCAGAATACGTCGAAAATCCCAGCATATAAATTGCCATTGCAATCGCCAAGTCCCTATTCTCAAGGTTGTTTTCATTTGCAATCGCAATCAATTCCTCCATGACAGTATCATGCGGAACAAGTTCATTGCCGCCCGCTTCGACAACGCGCTGAATTACCTCTGGCAATGTCATACACATTTGATAAAACGCATCTTCTTGTCCCGTCACAAGAGCGTAAAACTGGTCAAGGCTTACTCTGCGGATAAGGCGGTGTCCCATTCTCTGACCGTCAACAGAAGTCTCCCATTTGATATTCTGGGACTTCTTTGCAATAGCTTCGACGAGGAAGCAGGCACAATCATCATCCTTCAAAAGCTGATTCTGCATCTTGATAAAAGTTTTTCCTGATGCAGACGAGTTCATGGTATTATGTTTGTTCTTCATCTCAACATAGACGGTGTGAACAACCGAACCGTCCGGCAATGTAATTCCATCAGGATTCGTGTAAATGACATCCCAGCCGCCTTCTTCACCATTCGGTGGTACATGGCAATTCGTCACATATTGAAAAATCCGCTGGTGAAAATAACCGATGTCATTGTTGTTGGATTTGTCGCGCTGACGGAAAATCTCGTTGCTGATTGTCTCTTCCCACGTTGCGCGATATACAGTCTTATCGAAAATAAGTTTGACCGGATCGACGATGTTGCGGTTAAACCGTTTGAGATCAAACGATTCCAACTTGTCACCGTATTTCTGAATGGTTGCCCGAACATGGTCTGTAAACTCCTGTTCAGAGATAAATGATAGATTCCAACTCATGAGTTTTCCAAAGCCTCCTTGATTTTTGATGCAATTTCATAAGCAAGGTTAACAGGAACAGCGTTTCCTACTTGCTTGTATTGTGAGCTTACACTTCCGCAAAAACACCATTCATCAGGGAAACTCTGGCATCTTGCGTTTTCTCTGATTGTGAAAGGACGCGATTCGATAGGATGGCAACGGTCTGTTTGCTTCTGGCTCGGAGAAGTTAGAACAGTCAAGGACGGCTCGTCAAGGCTCATTCTTCTCAAAATGCCTGTGCGTCCTCCACCCATATTCCAACAACTCTTCATGTATTCCTTTGCAACGTCTTCCGGGATGTCTCGCCAGTAACCGCCCGGGGGGACAAGGTCATAGATTTTTTGCTTGTATTTAGAATAGGGCGTCCCCTCACTTTTAGGACAATCAAGCAAAATATCTCTCAAAACCGGTTTGTAGTCGTGCGGCTTAGGAAACTCAAAATGAATCTTATCAAGCAGGTCATTTCTTATCCCGATGGTGATAAGCCGCTCTCTTTTTTGTGCAACTCCGTAATCCCAAGCGTTTAACACTTTCTTTTGAATGGTATATCCTGCCTGTTCAAATATTGTGGTAATCGTTTTGTACGTTCGCCCTCTGTCATGCGTGAGAAGACCTCGTACATTCTCGAATAAGAACATTTTCGGCTGGAGTTTCTCCAAGAAAGTTGCATAGTGATAAAAAAGTGTCCCTCGTGCATCTTCCAAGCCTAATTTCTTCCCTGCGTAGGAAAATGCTTGACAAGGCGCACCACCCGAAAGCAAGTCAAGCTCACCTTTTTTCAGGGAAAAGTAATTCTCCAAATCAAGGCAAGAAATATTTGCTATATCGTCCTCAATTACACGCCATTGCGGTCTGTTTTTTCTGAGCGTATCGCAAGCATCCTTATCAAACTCAAGGCAAGCTAAAGTGTTGAACCCTGCTTTTTCAATGCCGAGTGCCAGCCCGCCAGCCCCGGCAAACAATTCAATCGTTGAAAACATTTTCATTACTCCGTTCTCTTGTTTCTTTTCTTGAAAAGCACATCACGTCAGAAATATCACACTCTAACCCGTCACAGATTTTCTCAATGCTCTCCATAGACACATACTCGTCCTTGCCTAATTTGGCAAGTGTGGTGCTGCTGATTCCCGCTATTTTTTTCAGATCAACTCGTTTGAGCTTTTTGTCGATTAACAGCTTCCACAGATTTGCATAGCTTACAGACATAGCCCACCTCCAAGAACATTACACTAAATATTATAGCAGGAAGCTGTGAACAAATCAAGCGTTTTCGGATTTTTGGTCCATCAACATGGACCTGATGTTATCTTAAATAAACCATATTTCGTTATGGGTTTGCATTTTTAAGCGGCTTGTGAAACCACAAGCCGCTTGCGCTAAAACTCTTGAATTGAAACCGTTCTTTCGGAAAACAAGTCAATTATTTCTATCCGTATATAGAGGTCTGAATCATCATCCTTGAAAAGAAGAAAATGTGAAATGGCGGCTTCAAAAGTGTGGTAGAAGAACTCTTCAACGGGCTTGCCGTCCTTGCGGATAAACCGCACAATGTAACTGTTATCCATGCTGTACCTCCTCAATCATAAATCAGCTCAAACTTCACAATTTCCTCTGCTTGTGCCTTGCAAGCGTTCATCAAGCCTACCCATTTCATAGGGTCTTGGGCTTTGAGAGCTTCTGTCGCGCCCACGCTTGCGGCAAGTCGAGGAATGATAATGTCAAGACGGCTTCTGGCGGCGTCCTCAATCTCTGCGCAATGCTCATAAAGCCGTTCGCTGGCGATAAGTGCGGCGTAGAGGTCGGGACGGTAGCCCTCAAGATAGGCTTTGCGCAAATGCCCATAATGTCCGATATGGGGGCGCTTCTTTTCGGGACTATGGCTGCTGTCGATGATTCTTCTCATGCGGTCTGTACTCCTTTCTTTGGCTCCTTTGCGGGCAACTGTGATACTGGAACGAACACGCCCTTTGCAATATCTTCCGCACGAATGGCGGCTTTCTTAGCTTCAATTTCTGCCTTTCTCTTTTCCTTTATTTTGTTTTCGTATCGCTTCTGCGCTCCGCTGGCTTTCCGCTTCAAGTAGTTCTGATGAAGCCTGTCCTTGCGTTCCTCACGCTTGCGGATTTCCTCTAATTCCTCTGGGGTCAGTTCCACTTCGCCAAACGATGGAGGAACGAAACGCCCGACATAATTGAAGTAAATCTCGACTTCCTGTGTGGTCTGCGTACTGCCTTTGCGGTCACGCTCATGCACAAGGATTTTCTCGACAAACTCATTGAGCATGGCAATCGTCAGCTTGTCAAAGCTCTCGTACTTGTCAATCAGGGCAATAAAATGGTCAACATCTTTCTCATGCTTTTCGTAGCCATCAACTGCCTTTTCCAAAGAAGCAATCTCTGAATTAAGTTCAGACTGTTCTTTTGCGTACTGTGCATCCAGAGTAGCATATCTGCTGTCGGACAGCTTCCCTAAAATGTTGTCCTCATAGATTTTACAGAGAAGAACTTCCAGTTCGGAAACTCTCTGCTTTGCGGCGGCAAGGCGTGTACGATGTTTCCGAACTGCCGCTGTCTGCTGGCTGGACTGTGCTTCTTGCACCACACGAACAAACTCGGCTCGGTCATGTTTGGCGTACTCGGCAATAGTCATTATATCAAAAAGGAAATTACAAGCCAATTTTTATCGAAACCTTCCATAAAAAGTCGCGAATCCCCCCGCCATGCGGACAACTGTCACTTATGTTCCCGCTATGATATAATTGAACAACTAACATCACACACCGGGGAGAAATGCATGTACAAATACTTATTGTGGGATATCGACGGTACCGTACTGGATTTTCTGGCATCGGAGCAATACGCCATCCGCGTGCTGTTTCAAAAGTACGGGCTCGGCACATGCAGCGACGAAATGCTGCGTACCTATTCGAAGATCAACGTGAAATACTGGGAAGCGCTTGAACGAAATGAACTGACCAAACAGGAGATTTTAGTGGGCCGGTTCCGGGAATTCTTTGCGATGTTCGGCATCAATCCCGCGTTGGCAGAGCCCTTCAACAGCGAGTATCAGGCGGCGTTGGGCGACCATCTGGTGTTCGTTGACCATGCAGAAGAAATGCTCCGGGCAGAGAAGGGCAACTATACGCTTATCGCAGTGACCAACGGAACCAAAGCGGCGCAGGCAAAGAAGCTCAGGCGGTCCGGGCTTGACCAAATCTTTGACGCGGTGTTCATCTCGGAGGATGTGGGATATGAAAAGCCCAATGCGGCCTATTTTGAACATGTGTTTCGCAAAGCTGGCATTGTGGATAAAACACAAGCGTTGTTGATCGGCGACTCTCTGACCAGCGATATGAGGGGCGGCGAGATTGCAGGCATCGATACTTGCTGGTACAATCCAAAGCACCGCATAAACACCCTGAATATCCCTGTGACCTATGAGATCGACGATCTCGGCAAGCTCGCGGAGCTTCTTCGTTGACAAGTGGTGCGTAAAAAACAGCTTTCGGGGAACCGCATGGCACATATGCGGACTTGTTCTGTCACGGGGCATGCTGCAAGGCGTTTCCACTCACAGCGCCATTTTTGATTGCTTTTGCCGTCGCTGCCTGGCAGAGCCGAAGAACGCGGTTTGTCTTTTCTCGGTAAACCGGTCAAGTTCGTTTTGCAAATGGATTCGCAACAAAAACCGCCAAAAGGCTCCCAAGGGAGCCTTCTACATCGTTTCATATTTATAGCTTGCTTCAGCTATATTGGGGTATGCTTGCTTCAGCCAAGCAGCATCCTGTCGTTTGCAAGCTCGCTGCCGCTTGCAGCCGCAAAGCGCTCAAGCAGCATCTCAACCGTGAGGTTCTTCTTCTCTTCGCCCCGAATGTCAAGCACAATCCTCCCGTTCTGCATCATGATGAGACGATTGCCGCAGGCGATCGCGTCGCGCATGTTGTGCGTCACCATCAGTGCCGTAAGGCCGTGCTCCGCAACCATGCGGCAGGAAAGTTCAAGCACTGTCGCGGCAGTCTTCGGGTCAAGCGCCGCGGTATGCTCATCCAACAGCAGCAGCTTCGGTTTGTTCATCGTTGCCATGAGAAGCGTCAGCGCCTGCCGCTGGCCGCCGGAAAGGAGCTTCACCTTTGTGGAAAGCCGTTCTTCCAGCCCAAGGCCCAGCGTAGCAAGCTGTTTTTTGTATTCCGCACGTTCCGCATTGCTGATGCCCCAGCGGAGCGTCCGCGGCTTGCCGCGGCGGTTTGCAAGGGCAAGGTTCTCCTCGATCCACATGTTGCCGGAGGTACCCATCATCGGGTCCTGGAATACGCGGCCGAGCAGCTTTGCGCGCTTATGCTCCGGCATGCGTGTCACATCCACGCCGCCGATGGAAATTTTGCCTTGCGCAGGCATATAAACGCCTGCCACACAGTTCAAAAGCGTGGATTTTCCCGCGCCGTTGCCGCCGATCACCGTCACGAAATCGCCTTCTTCAAGCGTCAGCGAAACGCCGTCGAGCGCTGTTTTTTCGTTTACCGTTCCCGCGTTGAACACAATGCGGAGATTCTCGATTGAAAGCATGGTTTCAGGCCCCCTTCCTGCCGCCCTGAATTTTCGCCTTGATGACAGGCAGTGAAAGCGCAAGCGCCACAGTGATGGCTGTGAACAGCTTGAGATCGTTTGCGTTCATGCCGAAGTGCAGCACGGCTGCAATGATCAAACGGTACGTGATTGCGCCAAGCGCAAGCGAAATCAGCCGTTTAAAGAAGCCGCCCTTTCCAAAAAGCACCTCGCCGATGATGAGTGAAGCAAGGCCGATCACAATGGAACCCGTGCCCATCTGGATATCCGCAAAGGACTGGCTCTGTGCAATCAGCGCGCCGGAAACCGCCACAAGCCCGTTGGAAAGCACAAGGCCTAAAATCTTCATCACATTTGTGTTGATGCCCTGCGCCCGCGCCATGTTCGGGTTCCCGCCCGTTGCGCGGATGGCGCAGCCAACCTCCGTGCCGAAAAACCAATAGCAGAAGCAGATCAGCATGAGCGTTACCCCTGCGCCAACCACAATGGTCGCCACGGTTTTTGTCATGCCAAACGCCTCCATCACCGGCGTGAACACGGTGGACAGCTTCAGCAGCGAAACGTTCGCTTTGCCCATGATGCGCAGGTTCACAGACCATGCCGCAATCATCGTCAAAATGCCGGAAAGCAGAGGCGGAATCTTGAGCAGCGTATGCAGAAGCCCCGTGCACAGCCCGGCCGCCATGCCTGCTGCAAATGCAAGCAGCAGGCTCAGGTAAGGGTCTATCCCCGCGGTAATGCTCACCGCACACACGGCCGCCCCCATGGTGATGCTGCCTTCCACGGTTAGATCCGCCACATCCAGGATACGGTAGGTGATATAAATGCCGATGGTCATGACCGCCCAAAGCAGCCCGAACCCGGTTGCGCCTAAAACTTCATTCCACATGTTTCACGTTCCAATCGCCGCCCGGCCGCGCTTTCCTGCGCGCCGGGCGGCGGTCTCCTTTTCATTTATTCAGGTCTCTGTTTCGTTTCTTCAGTTGGCTGCCTTTGCAAGAAGCTCTTCGGGGATGGTTATGCCGATCGCATCCGCAACCGCCGTGTTGAACGCAAGGTCCATTTCCGTCAGCGATTCAATGGGCATCGTGGAAACATCAGCCCCGTCCACGAGGATGCGCAGCGCCATCATGCCGGTCTGGTAGCCGAGATTGTAGTAGTTGATGGAAAGCGTTGCAAGGCCTCCTGCATCCACCATGGAGGATTCGCCGCAGATCACGGGCTTTTTGGCTTCGGTGCATACGCCTTCCACAATGGGCATGGAAGAGGCAAGCGTATTGTCTGTGGGGATATAGATCGCGTCGCACTTGGTCACAAGCGATTGCATTGCCTGCTGCACATCGTTGGTGGAAGTCACGGTCACTTCAGTGACGGCCATATTGCGCGCCTGAATGGCCTCTGTCGCAAGCTGCGCCTGCAGGATGGAGTTATCCTCGCCGGAGTTGTAAATAAGGCCCACGGTTTTGGCTTCCGGCACAAGCTGCATCAGAAGGTCGATCTGCTCCTCAATTGGGTTCATATCCGTCGTGCCGGAGACGTTGCCGCCGGGAACTTCATTGGATTCCGCGAGCTTGGCGACGACGAAGTCCGTAACCGCAGTCGCAAGGATCGGAATCTCCGTGGTTTTGCCGGCAACCGCCTGCGCGGCAGGCGTTGCAATGGCGAGCACGAGGTCGACTTCCTCGCTCACAAACCGGTCGGAAATGGTGGAGAGGGTGGATTGGTCATTCTGCGCGTTCTGGAAGTCGATCTTGATCTTATCGCCATCCACATAGCCGTTGTCTGCAAGCGCCTGAACGAAGCCTTCGCGCGCTGCATCAAGGGCCGCATGCTCGGTGAGCTGGATGATGCCAATCGTAATGGGGTCTTCCGGCGTAAGCTGCCCTTCCGGCGCAGCTTCCGGGGTGGTTTCGGGCGTAGGTTCGGCGGGAGCAGGCGTGGGCGTTGCATCCGCAGTGCTCGGCTGCTGCGTTGTTGCATTGTTGCAGGCGCACAGCACAAGCATGAGCGCTGCGCAAAGCAGGATAGAGATGATGCGTTTCATGGTTTGTTCCTCCGTTTTTAAGTTTTTTGAAATTAAAAAGCCCGTCCTAAAAAAGGACGGGCTTGCTGCCGTGTTACCACCTTTGTTCGCCGTCTGCTCACGCAAAACAGCCTCTTTGAGTACTACATACTCGCGCCACTATAACGGGTGAACCCGTCCCGATCTACTCGGCGCATGGCCTTTCGGCGGGCGGCTCCTGCGTGTATTCCCGTGCCGTTCCCTCCTGCCTCGCACCAACCGGCAGTTCTCTTCAGGGTCTTTCTCGCGGTACTCTTTCGCAGTCATTGCCATTTTCTGAATATTCCCCAAGTACATGCATACTCTGCCACGATAACGGGTGGTCCCGTCCCATCCTACGCAGGCCGAAGCCTTTCAGCGGGAAGCTCTTGCGTGAATTCGCGCGCCGTGCCCCTTCTGCCTTGCACCAACCGGCAGTTCTCTTATGGGCCATTCTCGCGGTACTATGTCGCCGTCGTCGCCATCAATTTTCGATTGCGGCTATTATATCGTGCCCTGTTCCGCTTGTCAACAGGAAAATATATTATTTTTATTTCGCTGCTGCACAGGCCGGCCGGAGCGCGTTCCTGTTTCTCCTCAATCCCGCCGGGAACGGTTTGCGATCATGAACAGCCGCAGGAAGGAAACGAATGCGGAAAGCGCCGCCACCACATAGGTCATCGCCGCCGCGCGCAGCACAGCCTTTGCAGCGCCTTCTTCCTCTCCGCCCGAAATGTATCCGCCCTCGGAAAGCATGGCAATGCCGCGGCGGGAAGCGTTGAATTCCACCGGCAGCGTCACAAGTTGGAACATCAGGATGCCGCCGAAAAGCAGCGCGCCGAACACGGCAAGGGAATAGTTCCCCATAATCACCCCGAGCAGCACCAAATAAGGCGACACTGCGGAACCGATGTTGGCCACCGGCACAAGCGCGTTGCGCACGCGGATGGGCGTATACCCTTCCTGATACTGCATCACATGGCCGATCTCATGCGCCGCAACGGCGAGCGCCGCAACGGAAGATTGGTCAAACACCGCTTCCGAAAGGCCAACCGTGTTGGTTTTGGGGTTGAAGTGGTCGGTCAGCGCGCCGGAAACACGGGTAAGCTGCGCGTTGCTGCCGCCGTAAAGGAGCATGCGCTGCGCTACGTCACACGCGCGCAGGCCGGTTCGCGCAGGCATGTTCGAGTATTTCCGGAATGTGCTCTGCACGCGGGAGGAGGCGATCATGCCGATCACCGCAACGGCGAGTACCACCCACAGCATGGAATCATAATAAAAATACGGCATTGCGTTCAGCCCTTTCCTGCACAGGTTTTTTGTATTGTAACCAGTATACCACAAACCGGGATTTCCCGGCGCGCACTTCACAATTTTTCCGCAGAATGTTATCATTGTAGTCGTAGTATCCCTGCAATCTCATGAAAGGGCACCACGTTTTATGACTCGCGACATCCTCGGCCTTTCGGACAAGGCGTTCTATCGGAAAGTATTTGCCGTCTGCCTGCCCATTATGCTCCAGCAGCTCCTTTCCACCGCCATGTACATGGTGGATACCATCATGATCGGCGGCTTGGGCGACATTGAGCTTGCGGGCGTTGGTGCGGCAAACCAGCTTGCGTACCTGCTGGACATCTGCCTGTTCGGCGTCACGGGCGGCGGAAGCGTGTTTATGGCGCAATATTTCGGCAAAAAGGATCTTGCCGGCGTGCGCCGTACGCTCGGCCTCTGCATCGTGCTCGCCGGCGCATGCGCAGCGTTGTTCGTTGCCGTAGCGCAGGGCTTCGGCGGGTTCTGCGTGGGCCTGTTCAGCGAAGAATCTGCCGTAACAGCGCGCGGTGTGGAGTATCTTTCCATCGCCTCCTGGGGGTATCTGTTCAAAGCGCTTGTCTATCCCTTCGGCGCGGTTCACAAATCCACCGGCCATGCAAAGCTGCCCATGCTTTCCGGCCTTGCGGGGCTTCTTGTGAACATGTTCCTGAACTATTGCCTCATCTTCGGCAACCTGGGCTTCCCGATGCTCGGCGTGCGGGGCGCAGCCATCGCAACACTCATCGGCTCCGCAGTGGATTGCGGCACGCTGCTGTTCTTCAGCTTCGCCCGCGATACCGCCGCCCGCGCAAAATGGCATGAACTGTTCGACCATGTGTTTGCCAACATCCGCCCGTTCATCGCCGTAAGCGCGCCCGTGCTGCTGGATGATTCCATCTGGGCGCTCGGCATGCTTGCACAGAATGCGATCTACGGCAAAATGGGCACGGATGCTTTCGCCGCGATGATGATTGTCGGCACGGTGGATAAGCTTTCCTTCATCCTGCTTCAGGGGATCGGCACGGCGGCCGCGGTCGTCATCGGCAATACGCTTGGCGCAAGCGGGCAGGATGACGCCTATGTTTACGGCAAGCGTTTCCTTTGGCTCTCCGCGCTCGTCGGCACGCTCGTTGCGGTGCTCGTCTGCACGCTTGGGGTATACATCCCCTATCTTTACACCAACACCACGCCTGCAACGCAGGCGCTTGCCGCGGATACGACCTTTGTAATGGGCTTTGCTCTGCCGCTTTGGGCGCTTAACTTCACGATCATCGTGGGCATCCTCCGAAGCGGCGGGGATACGCGCGCAGCGGCGATCATCGACCTCCTGCCCATGTGGGTCATTTCCATCCCGCTTTCGCTGCTCGTCGGGCTGTATTTCAAGCTTCCGCTCCCGTATGTTTATGCCTGCCAGCACGTGGCAAGCCTCGTGCGCCTTTGGTTCGCGCTGCGCCGCACGCACCGCGGCGAATGGGCGCGGCAGCTGGTGTAAGGATATGCGCCGGGCATATGCATGCTTACAGAGATGCGAAAGGCACGGCCTTGGAATGACGGATATGGATCGGAAATATATGTTATATTCAGGCGGGCAGCATTTACGGTCGGCGTAAAATGATATATAATTAACAATAGAATCAAGCATAATCGGGAGAGGTGTAAGCAGTTGAAACGACAAATCATTTACCGTACAACACATATCGCCTGCCGGGTGTTGCTCGTTGCTTTTCTGCTTGAACTGCTGGCCTTTGCGGTTTGGGATATGCGCAATTTTGTGCTTCTCGGGTGTACCCTTGCAATCGGGCTCGCTATGGCCGCCGCCAATGCCTTCTCCATCGCCTGCCCATTCTGCAACCGTCCGCTGCCGGTGCATGCGTTCAGGAAGCCGGGCGCTTGCATCTGCGAATTCTGCGGCAAGGAAGTCAGCATCGTGTGATGCTGCGTCAGGAGAATCAGTCGAACCGCATCGAACTATGAACTTTTATCGTAAAACGATAAATTTATATTGAAATTCAATAATCCTCATGCTACAATACCTCCAAGAAAGCGATTTCATTCGGAGGTATTGTTCTTTTATGAAAGCAAAACTCCTGCCCCGCATCACGGAGGCCATGCTCTATCTTCTTGCGGCGTTTGTGCTTCTTTGCGCCGTAACGCTTTACATCCCGGGCAGCGGTTGGGATCAGATCATCGCTGCCTACTGCCAGACGGATTCCGACCCCGTTGCGCTGCGCGTATTCCTTACGGCTGCTGCCGTATTTGCGCTGTGGATTCTCTTTGAGCTCCTGCTCGTAATGCGCACGGTTTCCACCGACCCTTTTGTGCAGCGCAACGTACATGCGTTCGTGCGCATGGGCATTGCAGCGGAGCTTGCGGGCGCAATGTTCACCGTGCGGTGCGCCGCATACTTCACGCCCATGACGGCTGTGTGCGCAATCGTGATGCTGCTTGCGGGCCTGTTTGCGCTCGTGCTTGCGGGCGTGTTCCGCCGCGCCGTTGCGTTCAAGCTTGAAAACGACCTGACGATTTAAGGAGGCAAGCGCAATGATCCGTGTCAACCTTGACGTGATGCTTGCAAAGCGCAGGCTTTCCTCCGGCGAGCTGGCCGAACGCCTCGGCATCACGCCGGCGAACCTTTCCATCCTCAAGACCAACAAGGGAAAAGCCATCCGCTTTTCCACACTCGATGCGCTCTGCCGGATTCTGGAATGCCAGCCGGCGGACATTCTGGAATATGTTCCGGACACAACGGAAAGCGAGGCCGTCTGATGGAACAAAAATACTATGAGCAACCGCCCGCACCCTCTTCCGGCCAGGCTTCCGCGCCCGAAAAGCGCGTGTATGCCCCTCTGCAGCGGCTGATGCTTCTGTTTGCGCTCGCGCTCGGGGGGATCGCCGCCTTCTGGTGGTTCGGAGAAGCCGGCGCGTTCTTTTCCGGCACCGTCCGTGAATTCGTCCCCGCCTATGCGGTGTTCTGGGCCGTGTATGCCGCGGGCTTCTGTGCGGCGAACCCCAAGCGTGCCCTCCGCCCTTCCAGCCTGTTCCTGCTTGCCGCCACGGCGCTGCTGTTTCTGCGTTACGCCATATACGCGCAGGCGGAAACATCGCTGCTTAACCTGTTCGTGATCCCGCTTCTTCTGATGCTGCATGCCGTGGACTGTTCCTTTGATGTGCCTGCCTGCCGGGAAGGACAGTATTTCAGTTTGTATCTGCGCGGCTGGTTCGTCGCCCCGTTCGCATGCATCGGCCGCTTTTTCGGCGCGCTTTCGAGCCTGTTCCCGCGCGGCAAGGGCAGCCCGCGGGCGCGCGCCGTGCGGCTCGGCCTTCTTTGTGCGCTCCCGGTTGCCATCCTTGTGGCGTCGCTGCTTCTTCAGGCGGACGCGGTGATGGCCTATTATCTTACAAACTTTCTCAAAGGGTTGTCCTTCGGCAGCTTTTTGCCGCGCCTTGCAGGGGCGTTGCTTGTTGCGATGCTGTTCTATTCGTTCCTGTACGCGATGACGTGGCAAAAACCCGCCGTTCCGGATGCGCCGTATCAAAAAGCCATCGACCCGGAGAGCGTGCTTGCAGCGCTCGGGCTTCTGCTCGCGGTATATGCCGTGTTTGCAGCCTTCCAGTTCACGTACCTCACCGGACTTGCGGGCCTGCCGGCGGAGCTGACCTATTCCGAATATGCGGTGCGCGGGTTTCGTGAGCTTTGCGCTGTGGCAGCGATCAACTTTGCAGCCTTCGGCGTTTGCCTTGCTTTCACGCGGGAGCACCGTGCGCTTCGCCCCATGCTGCTTGCGCTCCTCGGCGCCACGGCTCTCATTCTCGTTTCCGCACTCTTCCGCCTCGCGCTCTACATCCGCGCCTATGGCCTTACCATCAACCGCATTCTGCCGCTTTGGTTCATGCTTTTTCTGCTTGCGGTGCTCGCGCTCTGCGCGGCGAAGCTCTACCGGCCGAAGCTCCGGCTCATCCGCCTGCTCGCGGGTGTGCTCGTCGCGTGGTATCTTTGCCTCAGCGCACTGAACCTTGATGCAATCATCGCAAAAAGCGTGCTCGCGGACGCAGAGCGCAAGGGCGGCTTAACCGAAACAAACGCCAATCTCCTGCGCTACCAGCTTTCGCAGGATGCGCGCGGCGTGCTTCTCAAGAGCCCGCTGCGGGAGCAGATTTATTACGATGTTGCACCGGAAGACATCCCGAACAAGTAACCGGGAAAAGGAGGAGGGCTTCACAATGAAGCACGGCACAACACCCAAGCGGCAGCATGCGCGTTTGCTGCTCACGCTTTTCCTCACAGCCTGCTTTGCCTGCGGCTGTGGGGAAGCGGTCGGCCCAGAACGATTTTATGCAGAAAACCGGGAAGCGCTTGAAAACGCTGCTTATGAAATTATGGCAAATGGGGATGCCGATGGCGTCCAAATCCAAGGGGTCGAGCGTATTTCCTATTGGGAATCCGAAAACCCGGTCATTGAATTTATCATTTCAACATCCGGAAGCGTCCCCGCTTGCACATATAAAGGCATCTACTACTCCGCAAGCGGAGAACCGGCGGCATTTCAATGCGCGGATGTGGCCTTGACCGAAACGGAAACCGGGTGGGCTTGGGCTGCGGAAGGCGATAACCGTGGGGCTACGGTCCATATTGAAGGAAATTGGTTCGCTTTTGAGGCCGCGCTTTAATTGGCCTGTGGGTTTTCTTTTCATCCATCCTGAATTGCAGAAAGGAGTTCCATCCATGAAGTTTACCATCACACCCAAACGGCGGCATGCGCGTTTGCTGCTCGTGCTCTGCCTCACCGCCGGCCTTGCCTGCGGCTGCGGCAAACGGGTCAGTTCGCCTGACCCGAACGCAAACCTTTATATCGTATTTGACAGCACCGATGTCGTGCGCTCCGTTTCAATCGACCAGGAAAGCGGCGCTGCGGGCGAAACCGTGCAGTACGCGGACGGCACGCCGTTTCTTGCCGGGGAAACCTTCAGCTTTTCCGTTGCGGAATCCGCTTCCGTCCCCATAACGGTGCGCATTTATGCGGGCACAGGGCAGGAGATGGGGGATCCGCTTGCTGAGGCGGAATTCACGCTGGATCTTTCTGAAGGGAAGAACGCCTTGCTCCGCATTTTCAACGACGCGGACGGCGCGCTCGTGATCGAGCATGACGGGCATCTGAACTTCGAGCTTTCCGCCTGAGCTTGACAGACGCTCCGCCGCATGGTACGATACTTGTACAATAAGGGAGTAGCCGGCGCGGTACGCCGCGCGGCAAAGTCGACACACTGGAAGCGCTGCTTCCCGGCTTGGCATGAAATGGCGAGACTTATCTGTTCAAACGGCAGATAGGTCTCTTTTTTTGCTCATATATTTAAATCGGCACAATTGGAGGAACAAAGGCATGCAGATATGGGAGCTTTTCATCATCGCCGTGGGCTTGTCCATGGACGCGTTCGCAGTGGCGGTCTGCAAAGGGCTTTCGGTGCGGAAGGTTTCGCCGGGGCATGCGCTCACGGCAGGGCTGTACTTCGGCGGGTTTCAGGCGCTGATGCCGCTCCTCGGCTACTTCCTCGGTACACAGTTTGAGTCGCTGATTCAATCCGTGGATCACTGGATCGCCTTTGCGCTGCTCGGGCTCATCGGTGCGAACATGATCCGCGAATCCCGCTCTGAAAGCGAGGAATTCAACGATTCTTTCGGCCCGAAGGCCATGCTCCCGCTTGCCGTCGCCACCAGCATCGATGCGCTTGCCGTGGGCGTTACGTTCGCGTTTTTGCAGGTGCAGATCGCTCCCGCCGTGGCTTTCATCGGCGTAATTACCTTTGCCCTTTCCTGCCTCGGCGTGAAGCTCGGCAACGTATTCGGCGCAAAATATAAGTCCCGCGCAGAACTTTTCGGCGGGGTCGTGCTCATCCTGATGGGCGCAAAAATCCTGTTGGAGCATCTTCTGCAAGGCTGAACGGGAATCGGCAGCGTATGCAGAGGGCGGCCATGCGGCCGCCCTCTGCATACCGAAAAGCCAAGCCGGCGGCAGGCCGCCGGCTTGCAGCGCTTCTGCGCTGTTTTAGTCTTTAGTCCGCACGCTTCTTTCCCCAGAAGAACAGCGCCACGGTACCGGGGCCGGTGTGGCTTCCGATGGTCGTGCCGACGCTGTTGATCTCAACCTTGCCGCTCAGGTTCGGGAAGCGCTCCTCCACAAGGTCTGCAACATAGCGCGCATCCTCGTAGCAATAGGATTGGGAGATGTAGCACTTGCCGGAATAGGCAAGCCCGCCCTCCGCGTTTTCCGCCATGCGCTCCACTTGTTTTTGCAGCACGCGCTTCTTGGTGCGCACCTTTTCGCGCGGGATCAGCCGGCCGAGGTTATCCATGTTCAAAAGCGGGCAGATGCCGAGCATGGAGCCGAAAAAGCCTGCCGTTTTGCTGATGCGGCCGCCCTTGATGTAAAACGTCAGATCCGTAGAAATAAACCAGTGGTGCAGCTCAAGCTTATGTTCCTCCGCCCAGGCATACGCCTCATCCACGGACATGCCGGAATCCCTGAGGTCAGCCAGTTTGTCCATAATCAGCCCATAGCCGGAGGATGCGCCGAGCGAGTCCACAACGCGAATCCTGCGTTCCGGATATTTCTCGGAAAGTTCCTCCGCGGCTGCTTTGGCCGCGTTGTATACGCCGGAAATACCAGAGGAAAGGCTCACATGCAGGATGTCCTTCCCCGCCTCAAGGAATGGCGTGAAGTATTCCACGAACTCCTCCGTGTTTACCTGGGAGGTTTTCGTCTCCGCCCCATTTATCATGGCGCGGTAAAAATCGTCGAAGGGGATGGACTGCCCCAAATCGTCGCTGTATTCCTTGCCGTCCAGATAAAAGTGAAAGCAAATGTAATGGATGTTCCTGTCTTCAAAATGTTCCTTTGAAAGGTCTGCCGTTGAGCAGCAGCTCAACACAAAATCGTTCATACTCCAACCTCCCTGTAAATTTATTTGTGTCCGCCTTGATCCGAGGCGCCTTTTGCAGTCTTTATTGTCTTATTCTACCATGCGGCGGCTATAATCGGTATACCCAAATAGCCAGTTTTGGATACTCCCAGCATCATTTCGCGGCTGCGAAGCTGTAATCTGCCGCCATGCGCGTTTCAAACCATGCGGAAAGATCCCGGCCCGTCGCTTCCTCAAATGCGGCAAGCAGATCTTTCTCTGTTGCATTTTTAAAGCTGTTTGCGTCGAAGTAGATGCGCAGCGCTCCAAAGAAGGCTTCATCCCCAAGCTCCTCCCAAAGCGCACGATACAGCGCCGCACCGTGTGCGTAAACGGTCATGAAGTATTCTCCGCCCCCGAATGCATAAAGCGAATCGTCCAGCCGCGTCGTGCGTTGTGTTGCGCCATACTCCGCAAAGCGCTCGTTCCAAAGCTTTTCCGCCGCCTGCTCGCCGTTCCTTTCCGCATAACAGCGGAAAGCCAAAAATTCCACAAGCGATTCATCCAACCAGGGCGCTTTGATCTGATCGCTCCCCACAAGGGCGTAAAACCATTGGTGGGCTACCTCATGCGCGATCACAAGCTCGCCCATTTCCGCACGGTTATTAGAGCGCAGGTAGCGGGATGAAATCATCACAAGGCCCGGGTATTCCATGCCGCCCGTCTGGTCAAACGGCACCACGAACAGTTCCGTATACGGATAAAGGCCAATCTTGCGGCTGTAAAAATCCAGCGCATAGGCAGCCGCCTCTGCGCTGAACTGTGCAGCGCCCTCGGTTGCAGCAATCCCCCGTACCGTCGCGCGCGCAGTTGCCGTTCCCTCCGCTTTCGTCACGCCGTCCGCGACGAGGGCAAGCGCAAAGTCCCGCACCCGGGGCGCCGCAATGTAGTATGTGTTTTCATAATAGTTTTCTTTTTTTTCAACCAGAGTGCCCGTGTAAGCAAGCGCATGTGTTTTGGGGAACGTCACAGCCACGCGGTAATCCGCCGTTTCGCTGTAAAACGCATCGCCCTCTCCGGTGTAAGGATCCGTTCGCCATGCGCCGTTTTCATATACGGCGGCAATCGGCAGGAAGTTGCCGAGCATGAGCCCCGTCTCGTTCGTGCCGAAGCGGCTTCCCGTTTTCGGCGCGGCAATGTGAAAGCCGAGGTACAGCTCCGCGCTCCCGCCCGGGGCGATTTCCAGCGGCAAAGGCACGGTAAGGATGCTCCCGGCCTCGCCGGAAAGCTCGTAATAGGTCCGCTCGCCATTTACCGCCACCGTTTCAAGCGTAAGGCACCCGGATGAAACATCGTTTGCATGCAGGCGCAGCTTCACGGCATACAACACATCCGAAGATGTGTTCACATAGGTCAGGCGCAGCTTGCCGTATATCCCGGCTGTGCGCGGGTCAACGGAAAGCACCGCCTCATACAGGTTTCCCGTGCGCGCGGCCTGCGCGTCCGCTGCGGGCGTGGGCGCCCAATCCGGCTCTGGCGTAGGTTCCGGCGGCGTTTCTTCCGGCAGCTCGCTCCAGGGGTTCGGCGTTTTGGCGGGTTCAGCCCGCGTTTCATTCCCGTTTAAGGGCAGTGTGGCCAGCGCCGCTGCCAGCCCCAGCGCCGCCGCAGTCAAAAACAGATATTTCCACTGCAATAGCTTTTTCATATTCATAAATGTATTATAGCATGGATGGGAGCATACGGCCAAATCCGCAACCGTAAACTTTTCTTGCGTTGCGCAGCGGGCGGTTGCGGCTTATAATTGAAACGGACGGCGGCTGCTTGCCGCAGGGGTAACTTGTCAGTTTTTGGAGGTGTCCATGCCCGTTTTTCTTAAGCGTAACCCGCTGCTGGATGTAACAGCGGTCAGCAATGTTTTTTTGCTTGAATATATGCCCAAAGCGCCTGAAGGCTTCACAAAGGCGTATCTGCTTGGCCTGATGCAAACCGGCGCGCCGGGTGCAGAAGCCGCCGGGCTCGATGTTTCAGGCGTGCTCGGCGTGAGCGAAACAGAGCTTGCGCGCGCGTTCGCCTATTGGCAGGCCGCCGGGCTTGTGCACATCGTTTCAGACGCGCCGCTCACTGTGGAATACCTCCCGGCGGGCGCTTCCTCCGGGCTTGCCGCCGGGGATGCGCCGCGCAAATATGCTTCGCTTGTAGCCGCTTTGCAGGATGTGGCCGGCACGCGTGTGTTTTCCGGCCATGAGCTTTCTGAAATTTATGATTGGATCGAAGCCTTCCGTTTTGAGGAAGCCACCGCTGTGCTCTGCGTGAAGGATTGTCTCGCGCGCTACGGCGCAAGGGCGAAGCTGTGGCAGATGAATGCCACAGCAAAGCGCTGGGCGGATGCGGGCGTGGCCACGCCGGAGGAAGCGGAGCGCTACCTTGCCTTGGAAGCGCAGCGTTCTGCGGGTGCGCAGCGGCTCCTCCGGCGTTGGAAGCGCAGCCGCGCCGCCACGGAGGATGAGCTTGCCCTCTATACGAAGTGGACGGAGGAATGGAGGTTTGACGAAAGCGTGATCTTTGATGCCTGCGCTGAGATGACCTCCGCCGCGCAGCCGAGCTTCCGTTATCTTGATACCATTCTGAAAACGTACCGCCTCAATGGCGCCGTTACCGCAGAGGCCGCCGCCGAACTTCGCCGTGCGCGCGATGCGGCGGATGAGTTGGCGCGCATGTTGTTTGAACGCGCCGGCATCCGCCGCACGCCGACGCTCGCGCAGCATGAGCAGATCGACGCATGGCATGACAAATGGCATATGGATGCGGAGCTGCTGTTATATGCGGCGGATGAATCCCGTGCAGCGGCGCAGCCGTTTGCAAACATCAAAAAGCTTGTAACGGCATGGCATGGCGCAAATGTTACCACCGTGGCCGCCGCACAGGAGTTTGAGCGAAAAAAGGCCGCTTCGCCCGCCGCGCAGGGGAAGCGCACACGCGCGCACAACCACCACCAGCGCGCCTATTCCGATGAGGAGCTTGCCAAAATCGGCATCGACCTGCTCGAGGATTGACTGTCCAAACCCTGACTGTGGGCAATGCGTATATGTATTGTTTGTAAATTATCATTATCGTCAGGGAAAATCACCGCCCTTGAAACGCAGGATTATTCCGGCTCCAGGGCTTATGGCACGGTCATCCCGATCATGAGCGATGATCCCGATTTCGGCAATTCCTCTGTTTCCCGAGAGTGGATAATATTGATCGATGATTAGCGCCAAAAACGCAAAATGCGCCGGAAGAGTGTTTCCCTTCCGGCGTTGTTGTTTTTGGTTCACCTGAGACTCTTACCTTTAAGTTCGATCACGCTGAACAGGCGCGGCGAGGTCATGCGCGAAAACAGGCGCTCGCCGTAATCGTCAAGCAACTGCGCTTTGCCAAGGTTTGTGGCAATGGCCGTTGCCTTGCCCGCGTTCTGCCGCTCGTTGATCGCCGAAAACAGCACTTCATAGGTCACGTTCTGAATGAACGGCTCCGTGCCAAGGTCGTCGATCAAAAGCAGGTCCGGCGTCGCAAGCCCCGTGGCCGAGAGCCCCCCGTCCCGCTCGCGGATGCCGCGCAGCATGCGGTCCAGCAGGTTATAGGCCGTATATTTTTGAACGGACCAGCCCCGTGAAAGCGCGCGCTGGCCGATGCAGTCCAGCAAAAATGTTTTTCCCAAGCCCACATCGCCCATCAACAGCAGGCCCTTTGCGCCGTTGAAGGAAAGCTTTTCCGCGTACTCCTCGCAGATTTCCTTTGCGCGCACGCTCCTGCGCAGCTGCGTTTCCTCCGAATAAATGCCCGTGTCGAACCGTTCAAAGCAGGCGCCTGCCGCAAATCCGGAGGAAGCGTATTCTTCCCGCAGCAGCCGTTTGCGCAGGCATGCGCACATGCGCTGTTCCGGCCCCACAAAACCTGTGTCCTCGCATTGTGCGCAGCGGAACTGCGGCCGAAGCGATTCCGGAGCGATTCCGTTGTCCGCAAGCAGGCGCTGCGCTTCCGCATCAAGCGCGGCAATGGCCTGTTCCGTTTCCGCGCGCAGTGCCGCCGGATCCTCTGCCTGAAGCAGTTTGGGGCCAAGCGCAAAGGCAAGGCGGCGCTTTTCCGCGTCAATTGCGGCAAGCCGGGGCAGCGCGGCATAGGCGGCGCTTCTCTGTTTCTCCGCCCCAGCGATTGCCCGCGCGCGCGCCGCCTTGTATTCACTTTCTATGCTTCGTGTCATGCGCATGCCGTTCCTCCCGCTGCGTTTCACTCTACGCCATTATAATGCTTTTCCCCGGCGCGGCACAAGATGTCAGGCGTCCGTTTCGTTCTTTTCTCCCGTTTCGGAGAGTTTTTTCAAGGCCGTGCGCAGCGCGCCCGGCATCGGCAAACCGATCTCTCCTGCATTTTCCAGGATGCTGATTCCTTCGTTCGCCACATAAAAGGCGATTACCGCCGCACGGATGGCCTGATTTGCTGCCGGGATCATCCGGTCTATCACCGTTGCAAGCGCCACGAGCGCGAAGATGAATACCTTCTTTAACAAGCCGCGGAAGCCCACATTGCTATCCAGCTTTTTCAGGATCAGCGCCTTGATTACGCCCGTAATATAATCGATGGCCACCACGCACACCAACGCAAGGATCATCGCGTCCCACGGCCCGAACAGGTATGCCGCAGCGCCTCCCAGCGCAGCGGCCGCAACCTTGAGCCAGTCAACCATATGGTTCATCGTTTTTCCTCCTCTGTAGTTCCATTCTCTTATTTTCTTCTTTGGTCCCGCGTTCAGCCCTCGCGCCTCACATAGCGTTCCGCCATGTATCCCTTTGTAAGCGTGCCGCGGATTGCTGCCGCCACCTCGCACCAGCCGGCCTCGCCAGGCATTGCAAGCAGCCGCTCTCCCGCATGGGCTATGCCAAGCACGGGATGCGCTGCGCCGCGTCCGCTCCGCACGTTCACCGACCCGCCGCCCACCGTGGCAAAATATGCACCAACCGTATCAGGTTCTTCAACAGGGGGTGCATCCGGCAGCGGCAGGCGGCCATAGCGGTTCCAATATCCCTTTCCCCCTGCATCCAAGGTGCGCCGTGTCACGCCGGCATCACGCCCCTGCGCCTCAATTGCAGTTCCGTCGCCTAAATATACGCCCACATGGTGCACTTTACTGCCGTTGTCCCGAAAAACAAGGTCGCCTTTTTCAAGCGCGCTGCGCCGAACCGGGGCGCAGTTTCGGTAGAGCCCGGCAGCGCTCAGGTCATTTTTATAAAAGCCTGTCATATCCTGCAAATAATGCATAATGAGGCCGGAACAATCGTATGCCGCAATGGGCGATATGCCTTTGGCCTGCAATTCTTTCCAGAATGCCACCACGCGCTGCACGTTTGCTTCGCTGGTTTCGCGCGAGCGGATCCACTTTTCCGTAATTTCTGTTTGGCCCTGTGCGCCCCAAACGTAAAGGGAGCGGCCTACCTGTGCGTCCAAATATTCAATAAACTCATCAATCATGTTTCAGTTTTCCTTTCTGTTCAGGATAAGCGCCGTCCCCACAAAAAAGTTCCGGCGCCCCTGTTTCCATACTATGCCGCCGCCCGGCCCGCCGCTCATTGCCTCTCCCAGCCACTTGGGGTCTGCTCCGGCGTCCATATGTTGACCCCTTCAAATACCGACTTGTACAGCGCGCCTTTCCACCAACCACATTCGCCCTTTGCGAATCCTGACCCCGGCGCAAAAGTTTCCGGAATGATTCGGTGTCCTTCGCGGTAAGAAATCTCCTCCCACAATGCAGGCGCATTGTCCGGAGCGTTCTCCGGTGCATCCCAAAGGTCAACCGCGGCGCGCTTCAATGTGCCGTTCCAGTTGATGCGGGTTCCCGCCCTTATCAGCGCTCCATCGCCTTGCAGCGTTGGGTACAGCGGCACCGCCCTGCTTGCCACCGCGTCATCCAATACGGCTCCCGCAGTGTCCATTGCAGTGCGCACCTTCTGTGCGCCATTCAGCCATCTGCCCATGTTATGCTCCTTTCTCCGGCTCCACGCCAAGCAGTGCAAGCGCTGCCGCCATGTCTTCCGTTTCGCTCGGCTGCGGCTCCAAAACGGGTCCATAACTGAAAACCAACAGCGGAGCTTCGCCGGATATATCAACGGCAACGTTCACAATGCGCGGGTTGCCTTCCGCGTCAACGGGTTCAAACGCGGCTTCAATGTCTGCATCGGGCGTTGACCATTCAAGGCATGCGCAGTCTGCGAGGCCAAGTGCAGCGGCTTCATTTTCTGCGGCATAGTCCTGCTTCAAATTACCTTCTGCCGCATACGCACGCAGAACCGCGCCCGTTTCTGCGTTATAAAATATCCTTCGTCTGAACATGGATCAAACCTCACTTTCCAATTGCCCACCAGTGATAGGGCATCAAGGTGGTGCTCGGGAACTTCATTGTGAATCCATCATCCGATACCGTGGCGCTGACGTTTGCCGCAGTTTGCTTTGCGATGTTTCCATCTGCATCGCACACAAACCCGCGTGCGTTTCCGTAGTCCGCCGGATTGGTTATAGATACTCCAACCACCGCATATGGCCGAAACCCCAACCCCGTTACGTTAAGCGTATAGTTTGTGCTGTCTGCGCTCTGCGTTCCGTTTGCGGATTTCAGCTTTCCGCCCCCGCCTGCCATATTGAAAATCATGCTCTCACCCCACGATCAGAATATTTGCGGTCACAGAATCGGCAGGCACAGTGTCGCATGCAAATTTAAGCTGGCCGTTGTTCGATGCAATGCAGCGAACGCCGGCCTCAGCCCATAGTTTCAAGCTTGCCGGCGCCGGCGTTATGATGATGATGCTCTCATCCGTTACGCCGGGCACGGTTTCCCACCTTGTTAATCCGAAGCTTTCCCATCCGCTCGTGTCAAGGAAAAGTTCTTTTGTCTGCGGAGCCGCCGCCGCGCCCAAAGAGGAAAGCGTGTGCGTGTGCCCGGCTGCGGCGTATTCGCCGTGCGTATGGTTCTCCTCCGCTGCACCGATCGAAGCGGGGGAAATCGGGTCCGCCCCCCCTTCCGCATGGCGGCTCGCGTGGGCTGCCTGGCCCGTTGCTGCCGCCGCCGCATATGCTGCCGCTGCAGCGGCGTCCGCCGTCTCCACCGCGGCCGCAGCCTGTGCCATCAATCCCACAAGCAGCGGATATTCGCCTGTGGACTGCACGGTTTCATCGTTCAGGATGCCGCGGCGGCAGGTAAAGTTGAATTTCGCGCTCGTCACAAGCGTTTTAAGCGCTGCACCGGAATAGATCTGCAATTCGCATTCCACCATGCCGGGTGCGAAGGAAGTGCTGAACAGCGAGATCGTCACCTCGTTTCCCGCCGTGCCGCCGATGCATACCCCGCCGTCCTCCGCTCCGCTGTCCTGGGAGGAGGTCCCGGTCGATTTGGAAAATATGGCAAGAACACGGCATCCGCTCAAGTTTACGGGTTCTCCGTCGTCCGTAAGGAGGATGTGCAGCACGTTCCCCGTGTCGCCCTCCACCACGCTGAATTCCCGGTTGGAAATGGATCGTGTGATATCCAGTGCGATCTCAAATTCCTTCAATACTTCTCCGCCGCCCATATGCCGCTTCCTCCCCTACTCTGCTTTTTCGGGTTTGCTTCCGCCTCAAGCGCAGCATATCCTGCGGCGCCCAACACGCCGTAAAGCTCATCCCTGCACTCCTTCCAATGTTCAGAGCCGGAAGAATACAGCAGGCGGCGGTCTGCCTCGCTCATGCGCAGCACAAAGCCCCTGTATTCTGCCGGGGTCATGCTGAAATAAGCATCGTCCTCCGCCGCGCTGCCGTTTGAACGGCGCTTCGGCGCAGAAGCGGCGCTGCTTGCAGCGTTTGCCGATTGATATGCCGCGTACCATTGCGCCGCAAGGCTTGCCGCCGCATTTTGTGCGTTGTATGCAAGCTGCGCGTTCTGCATCTGGGCCTGCAAATCCAAATTGGCGTAATATTGCAGATAAGATGCCACCCGTTCGGACAGCGATGCGGCATAGTTGGATTCCAGCAGCGCCACATCCCGCTCCGTGTTGGCCATTTCACGCCCCTTCACGGAGGTAACGTAGGTGGATGCCCCCATCCCCCGGGAAGCCGCATCCGCATCTAATTCCGCCATGTTCGCTTCTCCCCGCGCGCGGCGGGATGCGATGGCCTGATCCGTGGCCGGGCGCAACGATGCTTCCACATCCTTTTCAATCTCTGCGCGCGGCGGCGTATAAGCCTGTATCCTGGGCGGCGCATACAGGGAAAGCGCCTGATCGTAATATCCGCCGTATATGCGCGCGGGCGTGCTCCAATCGTTCCTGCCCCCTGTCAGAGACGCCTCATAAGCCGCCTGGGTTTTCGGGCCCCAGATCCCGTCTGCCGCAACGCCGAGGCGCGTCTGATATTCCTTCACCTTCTGCCGGCTGTCCACGCCGGCGGGCGGGGTGTAGCCCGCCAAAGAATAGCTTGCCATTTCTGATTTCCTCCGTTCATCCTCTGGTTTCGATCGCCGCAAGCCGGGCTTCCAGCTCCGCGATTTTCTGGCTCAGAATCGTAAAATTCTGGTTCAGGCAGTTTTCGTTTGCCTTCACGCGCTCCGTATACGCCTGCCTGTTTGCGTCCCGTTCCCTGCCGACGGGCAGGGCGATGTAGTAGAGCGCGCGCATGTCAAGCGCCATTATTCCGTCCTCCTTCGTTCATCAAGCAGCACCTCCGCGCCTGCTTCCAGCGCAAACCGGCCTCCTGCTTCGTTGTAAAAGCGCATGGAAAACGTGCGCCCCTCGCCCGCCAACGGCACCTCAAGCACGCTTGCACGCGCTTCCGGCACGCGCATGCGGTGGGTTGCCGTGTGGGTGTCGATGGTCATGTCCATCAGGATCACGGAATCCGCAAGGTCGCTGCTGCCGCGCAGATAAAGCTCGCGGATGCTTTTTACAGAGCCTTTGTCGTAAAGGTCGGTCAGCGGCGTCTGCCACCATGCTGCAATGGGCGCGCCGTCGTAAGTCGTGCCTTCCCCAAAGCGGCAAACGCGCCGCGCGCCGTCAATTAAATAGAGCACGCCGCCCCGCGCGCACAGGTCGCTTGCCGTAAAGCCGCGCCGCAGCATATAGGTGCAGCGTATCAGGTCGTATTCCACAAGCGCGCAGTCTCCGCCCTCGTCGATGGTAAAATACAGCTTGTCCCGGCAGAGCGCCCCGCGTGCATCCGTGGCCGAGGCGCCCGCAAGCACGTTGCGGATACGCCGCGCATCCGGCATAGGTGCCGCGCTCACTCCGTTGAAGCAGCAAAGCCCGCCGTCGGTCAAGTAGTACAGCGCGTCGCCCGAAGGCACGATCGACGTGTGCACGGGCAGCTCCCCGCGGGATTCCACCGCTTCCACAATATAGTTTCCGGGCCTGTCGCCCAAAAGGCGGAAAATGCTGTGCTGTTTGAAGATCAAAAGCTGGTTGGAAAGCGCCGCAAGGCCAATGATCGGGTCGCCGCCCGTGTCGCCCACCTCGGTGTGCCCGCCCTCCACGTTCGGGGAAGCTTCCACCGGCCCCCAATCCTCAATGCTCCTCCCGCTTCCGGGCAGCTCTGACCAATACAGCCGGCTCGGGTGCTCCGGGTCGCCTGCGGAAAACAGGCGGTTGCGGTACATCGCAAGGTAAAGCACCTTCGCGTTTGAAAGCTGCGCCTCACTGCCGAACAGGGATGCCTCCACGCCGTTGTATTTCACAAGCTGCGCTTCTCCGCAGCCGATGATGAGGCAGTCCGTGCCGTTGATCTGTGCCTGCGCAAAATCGAAGCGGTGCTGCGTCAGCCCGGGTTCATAGGTGTAAACGGCGTTCCATGCACCGTCCCTGTATGCGTAAACCACATCCCCCGAGACGGCAATGAACTGTACGCCCTCCCGGCGCTGGTGTACGTACAGCCGGTGGAGCGCAGCCGTGCCGGGCACGGGCGTTTCGATGTGGCGCACATAGCCGCGCGCCACGGCAAGGCTGCCGTCCTCGGTGTCCATGTTGCAAGCGTCCGCGCTCATGCCCGGGGCAATTGCATTTTCGTTCCTGGATTGGTCGATGCCGAAGAACTCGTCAATGCGGTAGGATTTCCTGCCCATGGCGCTCACCACCTGTTCAGGATGCGGTAACTGTCCGCCCCGCCCATGTGCGGCCGGAGCTTTGCCTTGCCCGCCTCATACATCTGGAAATAGATGTTGCCGCCGCGCTGCACGCCCACCTCGCCGCTTGCGCGCTCGCGCCCCACCACATAGCACACAATGAGCCCGTGCGTCCAATCCGGCAGCTCCGGCACGTCGGTCGTATTGGAAAGCATAGGCGGCGCAAAGCGGTAATTTACCTGAACGGTGCTGCCGGCCTTTGCCCCCGGCACGCAAAGCACGCCGGAATCGCCCGTTTCGTGAAAGGTCATGTAGCGGCCCAGCCGCTTCACGCCGTATACGCGGATACAGGGCCGGGAAAGCCGCTCCGTGCGGAGCAGCTTTCCATCAAGCGTAAGCTCCTCCGTCCTGCGCGGGCAGTAGGCTGCGGAAAGATCCAGCACGGCTTCGTTGGCAAAGCGGGTCAGCTTTTCCCGCCAGGTGTCGAGCGTCTGCGCATCGTGTCCGCGGTCAAGCTGTGCGAGCGCGGATACGATGATGTCGTTTAGCGTCATGCCGTTTCTCCTCCTCACGCGCCGAGGCGCTTGCCGCGCCCCGCGCTGTATTCGCGCACCCCGGCACGGGAAAGCTCTGCCGCGCGCGCATTCTCCTGAATCAGGCGCGCAAGGCTTTCGGGCACCTGCACGGGCACGCCGCGCGGGATGCGGAAAAAGTAACCGTTGAGGCCGCCCTCCCACGGCGCATTCTGCCCGTCGTCCACAGGGGCAATTACAAGGCGCACCTTCTGCTCCGCAGCAAGACATTTGCCCGCCGCGCCGGAGATCCGGTCGATCTCCCGGTCGCTCATATATTTCATTCTTTCTCCCTCCAAAAAATCGTATGTTTTTGCATTTGCCCCCTGCATGTCAAAAATCCCGGGATCGTCAAGGGCCGCAACCCTTGACTTGCAATCCGGCTTCGGCGACCCGTGCGCCGAAACGGATGAAACCCTTGGCGGTTCGTACTTTGCGGCTTTTGCCGCCCGGGGGCAAAGCGGGAAGCAAAAGCCGAAACCGAAGAAGCGGCCCGCACCGCTTCTTCGCACTGCATTACGCGCTTACCCCATGTTCGATGCGGAGCAGCCAGAGATCGTTGAGGATCGTGGCCGTGTAGCCCATCACCTTCGCGCCTGCGGTGGCGCGCTGGTCGAGCGGATCGTCCGTCCCCGCGGAGCCGCGGCCCTTGATGATGGTTTGGAGTGCACCGCCGTCCAAGTCGATTACGCCATAGGCGTCCTTTCCAAATACAAGCGTGATGTGCACATCGTCCGCAACGCGGGTGGTGTTGTCCAGCTTGCCCGCCTCGGTGCTGTACACATAGGTTCCCGTACTGATCGCCGTGGAAACTGCGCTTGCAAGGGTAATTGTTTTCGCCGCACGGTCCACAGAGGCAACGCTGTATTCCGTTGCGCCGACGGTCACCTTTGCGCCCGCTTTGGAAAGGAAGGCCGCGGCTTCTGCGGTAAGCTCGTCCACGGCGATGGCGGCGCTGTTTGCGCTGTGTGCAGCCACCTTGCAGTGCACCGCCTGCCGGATGACCTTCGCCTCGGTGGATTCCACGAACACCACGCCGAAGAGCATTCCGATTTCACCCGTGTAAAGCTGCTCCTTTGCAGCATACTTGGAAACGTCCTGCCAAAGCGGATCCTCCTGAAGGTCGTACGTTGCATCCGGGGAGCAGATGCAAATGAAATGCTGTTTGCGGCCGTCCTTCCCGCCAAAGGGGCGCGCTTTTGCCTTCTTGAGCGTGCGCACGGCCTTGCGGATCTCATCCACGCTCAGCGTGTCGGCTGCGGTAATCTCGCAGCGCGCGCTCTTGCCGCCCGCGCGTTGGATGTTGTTGCCTGCACACATCGCATCCCGCGTGACCCATTCCACGACCGTGCCGAGCTGCTCGCCCAAAAGCTCCGCGCTGTCGGAAAGCACCTGCTCATAGGCGGTCTGCTCCAGAAGGTCCGAAATTTCAACGTAAGCGCCGTACTGGCTCACCTCCGCCTCCACGGTGCTTTGCGAAAGGGTCTGCCCGTCCGGCGTCACGCCTTCGGTGAGCTCGCACATGTTCTCGTCGATGTCGAACAGGTTCCACCGGCGGAATTCCACGCGCTTTCCGCTGTTTTTGGGGATGCGGCGCTTTTGGCCGTATTGCGCGTGCACCAGGCGGGTGCGCGCGCCTTCCAAAAGCTGGCGGTCAAAAAAAGTCTTGTTCAGGCCGGTGCCTTCCACGGTGTTTTTCGTTGTGTTTGTGATGTCTGCCATTGTGTTGTTCCTCTCTTTCTTCTGTTCGGTGGCCCGCTTTTCAGCGGGAGAAATAACGCTGCTTGAAGCGTTCAAATTCCTCGCTGCTCATGTTGGCGAAGTCCTCCTTTGCGCTCACGGGCGCAGCGCTGCGAAGCGGTGTTGGCAAAGCGCGGCGCGCGCGCATTTTTTCGAGCACCGCTTCCTCCGCGCCGGCGCCGGGTTCTTCCGCTGCGCGCATGTTTTCCGCTTCAAATACGCGCACGGCAGCCGTCGCGGGCAGCTCGCGCAGCAGCTGCTGAAATGCATGCTCTCTAAGGTATTCCTCCGCCGGGCGGCGGAGCTGCCCCGCGCGCTCCAGCCGGGAAAGCGTCGCGGCTGCCCTTCGGGAGAGCACATCCATGCTTTCCGGGCGCGCCCCATCCGTCAAAAGCTCCGCCGCCTGCTCCGCGGAAATGCCGAACTCCTGCGTCAACCCGTCCAGCAGTTCACAGCCCAGGCGGTATTCCGGGCTCTCCTCATATTCCGCACGCACGCGGGCGGCTGCGTCCGGCTCACGCATGCGCTGCCCGGCCGCAGCACGGGCAATGGGTCCCTGTTTTCCTCCGTTCATCGTTCCTCCTTCCGCGCGTATCCGCCGCGCGGCGCGCCGTTTCGGCCGGCGCCTGCCAAAAAATAAAAGCGGCGCGCTGTTCCCGCGCGTCGCATGTGGCCGGGGCATTTGCCCAAGGTTCCACTGTCTGTATTTTACCAGAACATTTGTGCGTATTCAACGGCATGTTTCCGGCAAATAGTGTGCATTGTATCTCAAACGGGCGCTCTGTGCCTGTGGTCATTGCGCCCGATCCGTGATATACTAAGATTGGAATTTCAAAGGCGTTTTCCATGCCGCACCCGATTGACTGGAGGTACTTTTCTATGCATGAATATGAACCAATCCGCATCCGCCCGCTCACGCTGCGCGGCGTGTTCGGGATCACAGGAAAGGTCTTTGGCCGCCGCCTTGGCGCGCTCATCGGCTATAACTGCCTGTATCTTGTTGTCCTGCTCCTGATCGTGGGCATCGCCATGCTGCCCATGCTGCAGCCCCTGCTTTCGCTGCCGGATTACCAAACGTCCAATGCTGAAGCACTGCGCATCGTCGGCGGTTCGCTCATGACGGTGATGCTCGCCCTCCTCGGCTCCCTGCTGCTTTCGCTTCTCATCCAGCCGATCTATTGCGGCACGCTGTACGGCGAACTGTCCGCCCGTATTTATGGCAGCGCAAGCTCTGTCGGCCTCATGCTTCGCCGCAGCAAGTTCAGCCTGAAGCGTTTCTTTACGACTACGCTGTGTTACCTGCTCGCCGCGTTTGCCATCGCCTTTGTGTTGAACATTTTCGTCAGCATATTCACAGCTTTCGCCACGCTCTTTGCAACGCTTGGGGCAATTCCGTCCCTTGTGGGCGGAGGCGTGTTCCATGCCGGCGCAGGCCTCATCGTGCCGCTCGTTCTTGTCTTTCTTCTCGTGTTCGTTGCAGAGCTTGCCGGCACCTCCTTTTTGCTGTTCGTTTACCCCGTTGCGGTGAATGAACCCATAAGGAACTTCGCCGCCATCAAACGCAGCTTCCAGCTTGTGTGGAAGCGTTTCGGACGCGTGTTCGGCTGCCTGCTCCTCCTCTCCGGCATCGTGCTTGTCTTCGCGCTGATCTTCACTGCCTGCGTGTTCCTCGCGATAGAGCTTTCCGGCGCGGCGGGCATTGTGCTGGTCTGCCTCGCCGTGCTGCTCTACCTTGTTATGCTGCTCTTCCTGAGCCCTTATGGGGCCGCGCTTGTAACGGTGCTGTATTTTGATACCCGTACCCGGATGGAAGGCACTGCCTGGCTCGGTGAGCCGGAGCAGCCATCCGCACAGCCGCAGCAGCCGGAACCGGCCGCCTGGCAGGAACCTGTACAGGAACCCGCACCGCAGTCGGAAAACGATTCCCCGGAAGCATAGCGTGCGCCCTTCGCCGCGCATGCCGGTGCATCCCCAAAGGCTCCTTTGGCAAAGGGGCGATTCCCAGTCGCCGGGGATTGTCCCGTTCCCGCAAGCGGGAGGGAGCCTCGGCCGCGCCCGTTTGAAAGTCAATCAAACAACACCATAATATACATAAAATAAAGGGAGGAACCCATGGAACTGAAAAGCAGAAAGGATATGAACCCCGAATTTATGTGGGATTTCACCCACATATTCCCCACGAAGGAAGCGTGGGAAGCCGCTTATAAAGAAGCGGAAGCCATGACAGCCGGCCTCGCCGCCTATGAGGGCACGCTCGGTGAAAGCGCAGCCGCACTGCAAAAGGGCCTTGATGCGGTGAATGCCGCAGGCGAAAAGCTGGAGCGCGTGTATCTTTACGCCATGCTGCACAAGGCGGGCGACAATGGCGACCCGGAATATCAGGCGATGGACGCACGCTGCACCACGCTGTATGTCTCCTTCCAGATGGCGATCGCCTTCCTGACCCCGGAGATCCTTTCCATCCCGGAAGAAACGCTTGCCGCCTACATGAAGGAGGAGGGCCTTGCGACCTACCGCCACATGGTGGAAGATATGTGCCGTGCCCGGGCGCACACGCTCGATGCCGCGCGCGAGCGCATGCTTGCCCAGCTTTCGGACGCCGCACAGACGCCGGACAACAGCTTCACCATGCTTGAAAGCGTGGATATGACCTTCCCCGCCATCACCGATGAAGCGGGTAACGAAGTCACCCTCACCCACGGCAACTTCGGCGTATACCGTGAAAGCACCAACCAGCGCGTGCGCCGCGAATCGTTTGAAAAATACTTTGGCGAGTTCAAGCGCTACATCAACACCTTCGCCGCCATGTATGCAGGCTCCGTGAAGTTCGACACGTTCTTCGCTTCCGTGCGCGGCCACAAGAGCGCGTGTGAAGCCGCACTGTTCTCGAACAATGTGCCCGTCTCCGTGTACGACAGTCTTGTGGAGGCCATCCACTCCCGTCTCGGCACCATGCGGCAGTACCTCGAGCTGCGCAAACGCGTGTTGGGTCTTGATGCGATCAATATGTACGACCTGTACAACCCGATGCTTGAAAGCGTGGAATTCAAGGTCACGTATGAAGAAAGCAAGGCGCTTGTAAAGGAGGCGCTCAAGCCGCTCGGCGAAGAATACGGCAAGCTGCTCGATAAAGCCTATGCCGAACACTGGATGGACGTTTACGAAAACAAGGGCAAAACCACCGGCGCATTCTCCTGCGGCGTACATGGCGTGCATCCCTACGTGCTTTTGAACTTCACTGACACGCTGGACGATGCATTCACCATGGCGCATGAGCTCGGGCATGCCATGCATTCCTACAAATCCAGCGAAACGCAGGATTATGCCAACCATGATTACCGCATCCTCGTTGCAGAAGTTGCCTCCACGGTGAACGAGGTGCTGCTCACAAAGCATCTCCTGAAAACCGAAACGGACAAAAAACGCCGCGCGTATATTCTCAACCACTTCCTCGAGGGGTTCCGCACCACCGTGTTCCGGCAAACGCTCTTCGCCGAATTCGAGCGCAAAGCGCATGAGATGGAACAGGCGGGCGAACCGCTCACCGCGCAGTCGCTCAACAAGGTGTATCGCGATTTGAACGAGCTGTATTATGAGGGCGCTGTCGTCAACGATCTGATGGAGATCGAATGGGCGCGCATTCCGCATTTCTACAATGCGTTCTATGTCTACCAGTATGCAACGGGCTTCTCCAGCGCCGTAGCCATCGCAAGCCGCATTCTCACAACGGGCGATCCTTCGGATTACCTGCGTTTCCTCACGCTCGGCGGCAGCGATTATCCTCTGGCGGAGCTCAAGGTCGCAGGCGTGGATCTCACGAAGCCCGATGCCGTGCTTTCCGCGCTCGATGTGTTCCAAGCCTCGCTCGACGAGCTCGAGGCGCTGCTCAAGGAAATCTGAAAGGAGCCGGCCATGTACGAAGGAATTGACGAAAGCGCACTGCGCGACTATATCCTCAACAAGTTCACCGCGGAAGGGGATTTCGATTTTCTGAAGGAGGGCGAGCTGCCTGCCATCGTGGACGCCATGCGCGGCTTCGATGAGGAATACATGCGCGCTTCCGGTGCGAATGAGGGCGAAATTTATGATGACGATGACGCATATGAGCTCATCTTCACCCGCCTCCAGGCCGCCTATCCGCAGTATAAGATGTACTGCATGCGCCTTGCGGAAGATTATCTCGATTTCGTGGAAGAGTACCTTGCCTCGGTTGATGCAATCGATTGGGAATAAACCTTAAGCCTTCCTGCAACCCCGGGATGCCCGATGCACATCAGGTATCCCGGGGTTCTTTTTCCCGCCGTGCCGCCATTGTCCCCGCGCTGCATGAACCCTGAAAAACTCCCGCAAACGGGCACGCAACAAATCGTGTCTTGACGGAGAGTGCGTCTGTCGGTACCCTGCATTCGAGGTGATGCGAAATGACAATCAACAAAAACCTGCGGGATCTCCGCCAAATTTCAGGCATGACGCAGGAGGAGGTCGCAAGCCGGGTCGGCCTGACAAGGCAGGCAATTTCAAGCTATGAATCCGGCAGAACCGAGCCCGATCTCGACATGCTCGTCAGGCTTGCCGGGCTGTATCAGGCGGATATTTCCGACATTCTGTATGGGAGCAGCCACGCGCAGAGGAAACTGCATACCGTGCGGGGCATTGCAGCCGCCGTTTTCGCCGCTGTGCTGCTGCTTCTTTTTTTCGCTTCCGCTCTGCTTTTGTTTATGAACACCTGCCTCCCCGTTCCGATGGGCGTTCCGGCGCCGGTAACGGATCCATCCATGGAACAGCTCATCAAAACCCGCTTTGCTCTGCATGATGTCCGCAACGTGCTTTTGGGCATTTCACAGGCTGTTTCAAGGGTTGGCTGCCTGATCCTTGCGGTTTTGCTGGCAGGTTTGAAAAACCTGCCGTCCCTTAAAAAATGTCTCCTTACAGCGCTTGTTTATGTGCTCTGCGCCGCCGCCTGCACCATTCCCTTCGGAGCGTTCGACCCCATTTACCGCTATGCGGACTATGTGCTCGCCCTGCTCTGCATTCTTCCGCCCGCCCTTCTTCTGTTGCTCTGGCGTGTTGTTCTCGGGTTGCTGAAGAACCGCCGCGCAAACGCGGAAGAAACCCGCCCGCAGAAGTGACGCGGCATGTATGATTTTCCGGCGCCCTGCAAAGGCTTCTTGCAGGGTTTTTTTCTTTTCTCTCTTTTTCCTTGCGCAAGGCGCTTGCTTTTGGTAAGATAAATTTGTTAAAAGGGGGAGGATGTGGTTCTTTACGGATCACCGCATTTTTCCGCAAAACGCACCCATATTTTATATTTCAGGAGGATTGCGCTTTGGAACTCTTCGGCGAGCTTTTTGGCAACGTGCTCAATTTCACGTGGCAGCAGGGGCTGATGGTGCTCATCGGCTTCGTACTGATTTACCTTGCGATTAAGCATGACATGGAGCCCGCGCTTCTGCTTCCCATGGGCTTTGGCGCGGTGCTTGTAAACCTTCCGTTCGTAAATACGGAGGCTATCGAAACGCTGTTCAACGCGGGCATTGCAAGCGAGCTGTTCCCGCTGCTGCTCTTCATCGGCATCGGTGCGATGATTGATTTCGGCCCCCTGCTCTCCAACCCCAAGATGTTCCTCTTTGGCGCAGCGGCGCAATTCGGCATCTTCTTCACGCTGTGCCTCGCCATGCTCTTCGGGTTTGATCTGAAGGATGCGGCTTCCATCTCCATCATCGGCGCGGCAGACGGCCCAACCTCCATCTATGTCGCCAATTACTTTAAGTCCAACTATCAGGGGCCGATCATGGTCGCCGCCTATTCCTACATGGCGCTTGTGCCCATTGTGCAGCCGCCGGTCATTCGTGCCATTACCACGAAAAAGGAGCGCATGATCCGCATGCCCTATCAGCCAAGCTCTGTCTCAAAGGGCACAAAGATCATTTTCCCAATCTTTGTCACCATCGTCGCGGGCACCATTGCACCCAAATCCGCAGAGCTGATCGGCTTCCTCATGTTCGGCAACCTTGTGCGGGAATGCGGCGTGCTTGACAGCCTTTCGGCAAGCGCGCAGAAGGAGCTTGCGAACCTCATCACGCTGCTGCTTGGCATTTCCGTTGCGTTTAAAATGAAGGCCGAAATGTTTGTTACGCCTGAAACGCTCCTTATCATCGCGCTCGGTCTCGTCGCGTTCGTGTTCGATACCGTGGGCGGCGTGCTGTTTGCAAAATTCCTGAACCTGTTCAGCAAGAATAAGGTGAACCCGATGATCGGCGCGGCCGGCATTTCCGCCTTCCCGATGGCCTCGCGCGTGGTTCACAAGATGGGCCGTGCGGAAGATCCGGACAATTTCCTTCTGATGCACGCCGCGGGCGCAAACGTTTCGGGTCAAATCGCTTCCGTCATCGCGGGCGGCCTGATCATTACCCTCATCGAAAACCTGCTGTAAGGAGGTATGCATATGCTTTCGTGGAATCCTGAAACCCTTGCCGTCACGCTGCCCATCATGCTCAAGGGCATGGTCGGCATTTTCGCTGTCATCATCGTCATCTGGGGCTTCGTTGCCCTGCTCAACCGCATCGCCGGAAAAAAAGGAAAGTAGGCGGCTTCCGGCACGCCTCCGTCTGCGGCTCACATGCCGGTTTTCCCCGGATTCCGGGCTGTTTTGCTCAACTCGACGCAGCGTCGGTTGCCAAAGAGCGCATTTGCGCGTATGCTTGGCGCAAGGTGAATCGCACCGGGCCGGATGTCCGGCCGGCAAGAAACGGAGGGTACCATGAAGCAGTATGAAAAAACGGGCGCGCTCATCGCTTCCGTCCGCAAAGAAAAAGGACTCACGCAAAAAGAGCTTGCAGTGACGCTGCATGTTTCGGATACTACGGTTTCCAAATGGGAACGCGGCATCGGCTTCCCGGATGTTTCGCTCGTGGAACCGCTTGCGGCAGCGCTTGGTTTGACCATTGGTGAACTGTTCGCAGGCGAACGCGCGACAGAGCCGCTTCCGCAGGAATGTGAAGCGCTGCTTTCGGGCGTGCTTACGGAATCCAACGCCCAAAGCCGCAGAAAGCGCCGGGAGGATCGCATCGCATTCGCAGTCGCGCTCGGCATCCTGATTTTAATTGCCGTCCCGCTGCTGTTCTTCCGGGCAAAGCAGCCCGCCGTGCTGCGCGGAACATACATCAGTCCCCGGCCGGAAGAAACGGTCACTTGGGAGGAAGGGGGCAAGAGCGGCGCCGTCATTACGCTGAGCCGCCCGAATGTCACCGTTCAGCTTTCCGCCGATTGGCCGGACGCAGCCGGCGTGGGCAAGTATACGCTGTATCTTGATAGCCGCATGGTGGAGGAAGGGACCTATGTCGCCAACGGCGACGGCACCTTCACGCTCACCGGGGCCTGGGCAGACGGCACGCAGCGCATCTTTTTCGCGGAACCGCGGGAGGATGGCTCCTTCCGCATCCTGCTGCCTGCGCTCGACGGGAATAGGCCCATTCTGCTTGAAAAGGTGGGCGATGATCCTTGCTATATCGGCACGGTCTATGGCGATGAAGCGGAATACCGCAAAAAGTACATGCAGCCCGCTGCATAAACGCCCACGAGCATCCAAGTCCCACCAACAAAACGCGGCCCGGAGCTACTTACGCTCCGGGCCGCTTATTTTTCGCGTTATCGCTGCGGGGGCTTCGGATCTGAAATAATCCCCGCGATGTAATCAATTGAAACATTGTAAAGCTCTGCCAGGCGGATAATGAGCTCAAATGGCGGCTCGCGCTTTCCTTGTTCATAGTTGGTATATGTGGTTTTGTGCATATGCAACAGCTTTGTCAGCTCGTTCTGCGTTAAGTCCGCATCCTCGCGCAAATCGCGCAGCCTGGGATAATACCGCATTGCACGCCACCCTTTCCTTTTTCACAAGCCCATCCGCTGAGGCTATTTTCGCACAGTACAACATACGTTGTTGACAAAATACATCAAATGTTGTATTATGCATTAAAATACCTCTTTTGCGTTAGGGTGTACCGCTCGCGTGCCCTTATGTTAACTTTTGAATTTTGGGGGGATTTTCCACGATGCCCACATACCCCGGGCCGTTCCTTCAGGCGGCCTGTACGGCCTGTCAGGCGCCACTGACTGTTGCGCTCGGTCTTAAGCACGTGATGTGCCCGCATTGCGGCATGATAAATTATGTGCCGGATGCGGTTATGCTCTATGCGTCCCTGCAGCGTGAAGCGCAGTCTCCTCCGGCTGTGCCCCACAAAAAATAACAATTCCCCGCCCTTTGGCCGAATTATGGATTGAAGGGCGGGGATTTTTGGTTTACAATAAAAAGGAATCTTATCCGTAAACCGAGATGTTTTCATCAAATATAACACGGAGGTAAAGCATATGGGCATCATCAAGGCAGTTGTAGGCGCAATCGGCGGCGGCTTGGCCGATTCGTGGCTCGAGGTATACGAGTCCGATTCCATGAACGACGCAACCGTATTCACCACGGGCGTAAAGGTTCGCCAGGGCGACAAGCGCAGCTCGAACACAAAGGGAACCGAAGATACCGTCTCCAACGGCTCTATCATTCACGTGTATGACAACCAGTGCATGCTGCTTGTGGACGGCGGCAAGGTCGTGGATTACACGGCTGAACCTGGTTACTACAAGGTCGATCAATCCAGCATGCCTTCGCTCTTTAACGGGGAACTCGGCGCCTCCGTGAAGGAAACGTTCTCCCGCGTGAAATACGGCGGCGTGCCCTCCGGCAAGCAGAAGGTGTTCTTTATCAATCTGCAGGAGATCAAGGGCATCAAGTTTGGCACGCGCAATCCGCTGCAATATTACGACAATTTCTATAATTCCGAGCTGTTCCTGCGCGCGCATGGCAGCTATTCCATCAAGATTACCGACCCGCTGAAGTTCTACACAGAGGCCGTCCCGCGCAATGCGAGCCGTGTGGACATCACGGACATCAATGAGCAGTACCTCAACGAATTCCTTGAGGCGCTGCAGGCGGCCATCAACCAGCTTTCCGCAGATGGCGAGCGCATCAGCTTCCTGCCTTCCAAAGGCCGCGAGCTTTCCAAGTATATGTCCACCACGCTGGATGAGGATTGGCGTCAGATGCGCGGCATGGAGATTCAGGCCGTCGGCATCGCCAGCCTCTCCTATGATGAGGAATCCCAGAAGCTCATCAACATGCGCAACCAGGGCGCAATGCTTTCCGACCCTTCCGTGCGCGAAGGCTATGTGCAGGGCGCAATGGCGCGCGGCGTGGAAGCTGCGGGCAGCAACAGCGCAGGCGCAGCACAGGCGTTTATGGGCGTTGGCATGGGCATGAACGCGGGCGCAGGCATGGCAGGCGCATTTTCGCAAGCCAACCAGCAGCAGATGTATCAGCAGCAACAGCAGCGCGCTGCGGCTCCGCAGGAAGAAGCCCTGCCTCTGTGGGTATGCGCTTGCGGTACCAAAAATTCGGCCAGCATGAAGTTCTGCGGCGAGTGCGGCGCGAAAAAGCCCGAACCCAAACCCGAGCCCAAGCCGGAAGCGAAGGCCGGCGGCTGGACGTGCGCCTGCGGCACGCAGAACCCGGAGAACATGAAGTTCTGCCCCGAATGCGGCGCGAAAAAGCCCGAGCCCAAACCCGAACCCAAGCCGGAAGCGAAGTCTGGCGGTTGGACATGCGCCTGCGGCATGCAAAACCCGGAGAGCACAAAGTTCTGCCCCGAGTGTGGCGCGAAAAAGCCCGAACCCAAGCCAGAATCCAAGCCAGAGCCCACGGAGTGGACGTGCGCTTGCGGCGCGGTGAACCCCGTTGCAATGCGCTTCTGCCCGGAATGCGGCGCCAGGAAGCCCGAAACTTCGGCTGCTCCTGCGCCGGAAGCTCCAAAGCCGCCGAAGGCCGCGTTCTGCGCGGAATGCGGTGCCAAGCTTGATCCTGCCGCGCGGTTTTGCGCCGAGTGTGGTGCACGCGTAGAGGAATAAAAGAAACGGATGAAGGGGCGCGCATGCGCCCCTTTGCTGTCGAAAAAAAAAGGTTCCCCGCTTCTTCATCTTTCAAATCCGGAAAGGGAATTTGCGCCATGAAACGCATCCTCGTTTTCTTCTGCATCGCTCTGCTTCTGCTTTCCGCCTGTGCCACGCCTCCCATGGGAAGATGTTTCGCTTGCGCTTCCCCTCGTGCTTGACGCTGCAGCAGCGGCGGACGGCAGCGCCTTTCTGCTGACGGAGAATCGTTCTCCTTCCGTGCCTTATGCCGTCATAGAAAGCGATCCGCTCACCGTCCAAAAGCATGTGCGTGCGAAGGAGCGCCGCCTTCACCTGTACGTTACGCCGGAAATCGCCGCCCTTTGTGAAGCGCCCGACGCCGAGCTGCGCTGGCCGAGCAGTTGCTTGCCCGGTATGACGCAATGAATCTCATAAATCTCGATTGCCTTGGATATGCCGGAGCAGAGCCTTTTTCCTTTGCTTTCCTGACTGAATCCAACGCGTTTGCAAAGGCACTCTGGCTCTATCTTCAGCATGTGGGTTACCCGCCGTACTGGACCGATTCCACGATCAGCTCCGATCATCTTTCATTCAGCGAACGCGGCATCCTTTCCATTACGCTGCTGGAATATCCGGACTCTGGAGCGTATTGCCACATGCCGGAGGATACGCCTGACCGGCTTTCCGCAGAGCGCATCGCTGCCGTTGCAGCGGGGGTCGTTACCTTCCTTCTGCATCAGGATGCACCGCTTGATTTGGCCCTTCCGCTCCCGTGATCCTTTGCGTTTCATGCCCAAACATGGTATGATGTTGCATATTGCATCTGAAACGAGGATTTTTTATGGATCATCAGCCCGTGGTTACGGCGGTTCTTTTTGATTTGGACGGTACGCTTCTGCCCATGGATCAGAATGCGTTTATCCATACCTATTTCGGCGCTTTGGCCCGGAAAGTTGCGCCGCTTGGCTTTGCGCAGGAGCCCTTCCTTGCTTCCATGTGGAAAGGCACGGGCGCAATGCTTCAAAACGATGGTACGCGCACCAACCGGGAAGCGTTCTGGGATGCGTTTGCATCCGTTTGGGGGGAAGAGGCTCGCTCGCTCGAAGCTGCTCTGGTCGGCTTTTATGGAAACGAATTCAACGTCGCGCGCACCGTGGTAGGGAAAGTGCAGCCAGTGCGGGCGCTGCTTGACGCCCTGCGCGCACGCGGCCTTACGCTCTGCCTTGCAACAAACCCCGTCTTCCCGCGCGTAGCGGTGGAAACGCGCCTTTCCTGGGTCGGGCTTTCCTTCTCGGATTTCTCGCATGTCACCACCTACGAAACAGCGCGTTTCTGCAAGCCCAGCTTAGGGTATTACCGGGAAACGCTTGCGGCCATCGACAAAGCGCCCGGCGAATGCCTGATGATCGGCAATAACCCGGTGGATGATATGTCCGCATTGCAGCTCGGCCTTTCGGGCTTTTTGCTGACGGATTATCTTGAAAACGAAACGGGTGTGGATATCTCCCGTTATCCGCGCGGGGGATTTCCGGCGCTTGTGGAATTTCTCGAAGCGCAGCTCGGGGAAAAACTTTTTTCCTGAATTTTCCACAAATCCTCTTTACAGGCGGTTTAGCGTGTGTTATGATAATAACATAACAAAGGCGTGGATCCACATTCCCCATTCAGGATGATTTGTACCCAACTTGTCGCACCATTCGGTTTATGAACGAGTTTTTTCGGACGTATTGGAAAGGGGTGTTTCCATTGGGCCATTTTTTCAGTAGGTTTTTGTGAACGAATCACAGGTATATCCGTTGCTATCAAGTAAATAAATCGAAGCAAACAAGCAATTAACAAGCAAAGGTTCATTGAATACGAAACTTTTTGGTAACCTCAGCAGAAGGCGGTGAGCGCGGCTCATCGCCTTCCTTTTGCATCCGCGCATCTCGCATTTTCGCTTAAACTGTATTATACTGGTGATACCATCGGTATAACACAACAGGAGAGTGGAAGTATGAGCGAACCGATCGTCTTTGTTGACAGGCGCAATACCGATTGCGCAAAGTGGGACAACCTGAAAGCCATGTTCGGCGAGGCGGATTTGCAGGCCATGTGGGTTGCGGACATGGATTTCAAGGTTCCCGCCTGCGTGCTTGAAGCGCAGCGGAATTACCTTGACATGGGCGCACAGGGATATTATAAAGTGCCCGAACGCTACTATGACGCCTTTATTGCCTGGGAAAAGGCGCGCCACGGCTACGCGGTCGCGCGGGAGCACATCCGCTTTTCTCCGGGCGTGGTGGCCGCCTTCAACTGGTTCATTCAAATCATGACCGACCCGGGCGATGCTGTCATCGTGCTCACTCCCGTGTATTATCCCTTCCTCAACGCGGTAAAAGACAACGGCCGAACGCTTGTGATGTGTGACCTTATCAAGCGCAATGGCCTTTACACCGTGGATCTCGACAAATTTCGCCGCGACATCGTGGAAAACAATGTGCGCGCGTTCATCCTTTCTTCCCCGCATAACCCCGTCGGCCGGGTATGGACGGAAGAGGAGCTCAAAGGCATGCTCGATATCTGCCGTGCGCATGGCGTGTTCGTGATTTCCGATGAAATCCACCATGATATCGTGTTCGCGCCCGCAAAGCACATTCCAAGCGCCACTGTGGGCGATTATGATGCAAACCTTGTCACGCTGACCGCGCCAAGCAAAACCTTCAACCTTGCGGCGTGCCAGAATTCAATTGTCATCATTCCGGATGCAGGCATCCGCAAGCGGTTTGATGCGTACGCCTCCCGCGTATGCATGCAGTCCGGCAATCCCTTCGGCTATATCGCCGCCGAAGCCGCTTACACCCACGGCCTGCCCTGGCTGACGGAAGTGCTCTCGATCATCGAAGGGAATTACCGCTTTGTGAAGGAGACGCTGGCGCAGCGCCTGCCCCGGGCGGAGGTTGCACCGCTGCAGGGCACCTATCTGCTTTGGATTGACCTCAGCGCATACCTTGCGCCTGATGAAATGAAAGCGTTTATGCAGGGCAAATGCCGCCTTGCCTTCGATTACGGCGACTGGTTCGGCGGCGAACGCTTCGGTTCCTGTGTGCGCATGAATCTTGCGACCTCCCGTGCGTTGGTGGAAACCGCCGTAACGCGCATTGTTGAAAACCTGCGCGCATAAAAGCAGCGCAAAACAGGAAGCTGCTCAGGCTGGCAGAACAGCCGGGCAACTTTTGATTGAGGGAAATGAAATGAAAAACTATGTGCTTTTTATGGTGCTGGCAGTACTGCTGTTTGCAAGCGCATGCAGCGAACCCCTGGATACCACGGTTGCCCATTACGAGCCGACAGAGAAAAACCAGGCGGATTTTGCAGAGTTGGAACAGCGCCTTGCGGATGTGAATGCCGCAGTCGCGGAACTGACCGACGAAACCGGCTGTGTCGCACCGGAAAACCATGAGGCTGCTCTCGCCGCCGCGGAAGCCTATGGGAAGGCTGCCGTAGGTTCCGGCGCCCTGCTCTCCTGTGTGCGGGAAGAAGGAAGCGTCCTGTTTACGTTGAACAGCGGCTATGGCGTGGCCTATATTCCCCGTTTGAAGGGGATGCTTGCCGGCGGCGGAGAAAGCAGCATCGTGACGTTTGAGCCTTACAAGCAGGATTTTGCATACAGCATCGCTGCAGGCGCGGGTGACTTTTTCACCGTTTCTTACTATGCGGAGCAAATGAGCAAAAACAAAGATTTGGATGCTTGGCGCTATGACGGGATCGCAGCAAACGGCGATGTCACCGTAGCCGCGGCCAAAAACTTTAAGCCCGGCTCCTGCATATTCTGGCAATCCCACGGCGGCTATCTTACGCCCTACGGCCCCATAATTTTTCTTGGTGAAAAGGCGGATCTGGCCAGCACCGGCTATTATGCGGAAGACCTGCTGGGCAAGCGGCTTATCGTTGGCGCCGATGGGCATTACGGCGTCACAGCGGCTTTTTTCGAGACCTATTATGAGGATGGTGCCCTCGCGGACTGCGTCTTTTATCTGGGAGCCTGCTCCACCATGGAGGATACGGATCTCGGGTATACCCTGATGAAGAAAGGCGCCGATCTTGTGCTGGGCAGTACGCAGAGCATCTCCATCGCTTATAATGCGCAGATCATGACCGAGGTGATGGACCGTCTGAACGACACGCAAGGCGGCGCTTCTCCTTCCTTTGCCGACGCCCTTCAGGGGGCAAAAGAGAAACACGGCGAGATCGACAGCCTGTTTGGCCTTCCTTATTCTCCCGCGCAGGTTGTCTTTATGGGAGACGGCGATTACAGCCTGACGGATCCCGACCATACGTACGACGCTGTGAGCCGGCGCGAAATTTCTGTCATGGACAACAACGTGCTTTCCACTTACATGGAAGTGCAGGGAGAAGCGGACGGCTACCGATATGCCGTTGTGGATGGGCAAGCCGTTCTGCTTTCATACAGCGGCGCAGAAACGAGCCTGTCCCTGCCCGAACGCATTGCAGGCTATCCCGTAGCGGCTGTGGGGCAAAAATGCTTCAAGGGCAATCAGGCCCTGAACGAAGTCTTCATTCCCGACACATACCAGGCAATTCACCCCTATGCCTTCTATGAATGCCGCAACCTGCGCACCGTAACGCTGGGGCTGGGCATTCAGAGCATCGACCGCTTTGCCTTTGCCGGCAGCGGTGTCTCCCTGTTCCGGGTGTACCAAGACAGCCTCGGGGAATTCTTCTGTCATGCACTTGGGTATCCCAGCCGGGTCACCCAAGTAGAATACATTTCGTGGCAGAGCGTAGGCAACGTGGTCGGTACCGAGGAGACTGTCTATTACTGGCGTTACGGGAAGCAGAGCCTTGCCGCAAGCGGCGTGCTGGGCTGGTATCCTCCGGTTGTCGGGGCGCAAAACCAGCTTGTGCGCAGGAATGCGGACGGCACGGAAACCGTTCTTTTTGAAGCGGCCGGTGCAGGCGAAATCGCGCTTGCGGGCGACCGTATTTTCTTTGAATCCCCTACGAACGAATTCGGCGGAACCGATATCTGCTCCTGTGCATGGGACGGCGGAGATCTTGTGAATTACGGCCCGGGAGACCTGCTGGCTGTGATGAACGGCGGCACCACGGTGCTTTGTTCCGAGGGTTACGATGAGCAGTTGGAACGCATTAACGTGCTCAGCGGCGAGCGGACGCTGCTTGCCGTAGGCCGGTATTTGGCTCAGCACGATGGGCTGATCTACTATCAGCCGCCGTTGGAAGACCGGGGTGCAGCAATGGCCGGCTCTGCAACGCTGTCCGTCATCCGCCCGGATGGCTCCGGCCAGCAAGACCTCTGCACCACCGCGCCGGATCTGTACAACGATACCATGCAGAGCGAAGCCTTTATAACCCACTTGGTCGTCACCGATCAAAAGATCTATTTTGCTTACGGCAGTGTGGGCGGCACGGGCCTCGTTTATCAAGGCGGCAAGGTCATGGCGTTAAATAAAGACGGTTCCGATGCCCATGTTGCAGCCGGCGGTGACGGCCTCAAGGAGGCGGGATTCACCGTGAATGAAGATGGCAGCGTAACTGCAAAGGATGTGGGGGAATGGAAGCTGTTTTTCGATCCTTTGGAAAAGACCTGTGTAGGCGAGGGCGCCATCTATATTTTTGATCCCGATACCGGCGCACCGGAATGTGTGATGCTCCCGGAAGAATACGGCGCGGCCGGCGAGGGCCTTTGCGAACACAGCGGCAGCACGCTGCTGAATCTGGAATTCGCCGAGCGCATCGGGAAGATGGTTTATTGTGAGTTTTCCTACGGCACGGAAAACCCGCAGGGTTCTATCGGCTGGCGCACCAGCTATCTCCGCAAGAAAACCACCCTGCTTCTGAAAGACCTGGAGTCCGGTTCGGTGACCGTCCTGTTCTCGGAATAAGCAAGCGAACGGGTCATCCGAATCAAAAAAGAAGGGCAAAAGGCCCTTCTTTTTTGATTCAGCGGCACAACCTGCGTCCCGCCGGTTTATGAATTGCGTCTGACTCAGCAATTTCAAACGATAAGCTCATAATACCCGTCAGCAGCGATGTGCGCGGCGTCAAGCGCTTCCCGGATTCGTTCCCTTGCCTCTACATCTGCCATCCACGCCATGCCGCACCCCGCGGTTATCTCTCTTGGCACGGGAATGAGCCTTCCGGGAAGCCCCTTTTCCCCGCAAAGGCATTCCGATGCCATGGCTGCTGCGGTTGTATGGAAGGTGATTATCAGGCGAAGCCGCTTCTCTCTCATTCTGCTATCCTCTTTACGGCAGCGATCGCCGCATCAATCTCGGCCTCCGTATTAAAATATCCAAAGCTGAAACGCACGGCGCCCTGTTCTTCCGTGCCGAGCGCGCGGTGCATCCGCGGTGCGCAGTGCGCGCCGGGGCGCGTTGCAATACCGTAGCTTTCCGAAAGCTCATCGGACACCGCACCTGCGTCATGCTCCCCTATGTTCAGGGCGACGATCGGACTCCTGTCCTTTGAGAAATCTCCGTATACCACAACGCCGCTGATATTCTTTACGCCATCGTAAAAACGGCGCATAAGCGCATGCGTGTGCGCATGTATGTTCTCCATCCCGATTTCGTTGATGTAATCCACCGCCGCACTCAAGCCCGCTATTCCGTGGCCATTGAGCGTGCCGGCCTCAAGCCGCGTCGGATACTCTTCGGGTTGGGTCTTGCTGTAGGACTGCACCCCCGAGCCGCCGACCTGAAAGGGGCGGATTTCTATCCCCTCTGCTATGCACAGGCCGCCCGTGCCCTGCGGACCCATAAGCCCCTTGTGCCCCGTAAAGCACAGCACATCTATGCCCATTTCCTGCATGTTGATCGGGAAACACCCCGCCGTCTGCGATGCATCGACGATAAACGTTATGCCATGTTCATGCGCAAACGCGCCTATGCGGGCAACATCCAGCATATCACCCGTAAGGTTGGATGCATGCGTGCAAACGATTGCCCGCGTGTTTGGCCTTACCAGCCGCTTAAAGTCCGCATAATCAACCCCGCTGCGCTTATCCAAAGGAACGAAGCTAAGCTGTACGTCGCTTTCTGCCTCAAGGCGATACAACGGACGCAGCACGGAATTGTGTTCCAAGTCAGTGGATATAACGTGGTCTCCCGGGCAGATGATCCCTGCGATCGCGATATTCAGCGCCTCCGTAGAATTCGAAGTAAACACAACATGATCCGCTTCACAGCCAAACAGCAGCGCGAGCTTAACCCTAGCGCCGTAAACCGTGCGCGCAGCGCAAAGCGCGCCTGAATGCGTTCCCCGTGCGCTGTTGCCCATGTTGTCCATGGCTTGCGCTACGGCCTTTATCACCTGCCGGGGTTTGTGCAGGGTAGTCGCAGCATTGTCGAGGTAAATCACGGGCGAATGACCTTTGACGCGCCGTTGAGCTTTTCAACGATGGCGTACATGTTTGTTACGCTGCCCACAGCGAGCTTGTCGGTGAGGCCATAGAAATTCAAGCAGGTGCCACAGGTAAGTATTTCGACCCCCTGCGCTTCCATGCTCTTGAGGTCTTCCACGGATACCGCGCCTTCAACCGTGAGTTTTGCTCCGCCGTTATAAAAAAGTACCGCCTTGGGAAGCACTTCAAGTTGGGATATGGCATATAGGAAGCCCTTCATGAGCGTTGCGCCCAGCGCATCATCGCCTTTTCCCATCACATTGGAGCCAACCGCTACAACAACGTCCCCTCTTGCATCAGGGATGCATACGGCAGGCGTATCGCTCACAGTTACAGCGCCTTCAAGGGTCATGGTTACAACAAATTCCATTTCGCCGGTCTTTACACTCGCAACCTTTACCCCCTTGCTGTTCGCAAGCCGGTTCAGGTTCTGTACCGCTACCTCATTGTCCACATGCACTTCGAGAATGCCCGCTTCCTGCATTTCATTGAGTGCTTTTGTGGCCTTTATCACGGGAATAGGACACGGATCGCCGATAGCGTTCACCGTTACTGCCTTCATACTCTCTCTAAGCACCTCCTGCAAAGTTTTCTCACTTCTCCATCATTTCCAAATGCGGTTCGTGCCATTCTTCGGTTCTCCATACAAAAGCTCGTCCCCAAAGGGCACCTGTTTCAAAACATTTTAACTTCCAAATACACAAACACGCAAGGTCGGAATGTTGGGATATATCCCCTATCTCATAAGTATTTCAAATTATAGAACAAATCCAACATTCCATCCAATAGATCAAACCGATAATATACACACATCAATCCATTTTGCTGATAGAAATGCTTCACTGGATCGCCGACCGGGCGCGCTCAGCTCTGTCCCATCGCCAACCGTTAGCTGTGCTCACATGCTTGGGAAGATACGTTTTCTGAACACAAAAATACAGGAAACAAAAGAAACGCCCTGGATTAGGGTGTTTCATTTTTGGGGAACCGGCAGCTACCTATCATGTAGGGAGGGAACCCCGCTCAAATAGCAGCGGTTTACTTAGGGCATCACAACCCGGGGCAGCCGCAAGCGTCCGCCCGTCTCGGCCTGAAAACGATACACTGTATCGTTTTCTGCTGCGCACCGGCCTCGAGAACGCTGCGCGTCTTGCCGGCTCAAGGTCCGGAAAGAGGAGTATCAGACCGCAAAAGAAAGAGAACACCCTGTGGTGTTCTCTTTCTTTTGGGATCCGGCAGCTACCTATCTTTCCGGGCCGTCGCCAGCCAAGTATTGTCGGCGTATAAGGGCTTAACTTCTGTGTTCGGGATGGGAACAGGTGGAACCCCTTAGCTTAACCACCGGAATGGTAAAGCATATTAACTTACTAACATACCTTGAAAACTGCATTGCGAAGTTTTCCGCTTTCTTTTCTCGCTTTGATCAAGCCCTCGACCTATTAGTACCGGTCAGCTTCATACATTGCTGCACTTCCACCTCCGGCCTATCAACCATGTGGTCTTCATGGGGTCTTACTCCTTTCGGATGGGAGATCTTATCTTGAGGTCGGCTTCACGCTTAGATGCCTTCAGCGTTTATCCGATCCGCACTTGGCTACCCAGCCGTGCCGCTGGCGCGACAACTGATTCACCCTTGGTGCGTCCATCCCGGTCCTCTCGTACTAAGGACAGCTCCTCTCAAATCTCCTGCGCCCACGATGGATAGGGACCGAACTGTCTCACGACGTTCTGAACCCAGCTCGCGTGCCGCTTTAATTGGCGAACAGCCAAACCCTTGGGACCTACTCCAGCCCCAGGATGCGACGAGCCGACATCGAGGTGCCAAACCTCCCCGTCGATGTGAACTCTTGGGGGAGATAAGCCTGTTATCCCCGAGGTAGCTTTTATCCGTTGAGCGACGGCAATTCCACTCTCATACCGCCGGATCACTAAGCCCTACTTTCGTACCTGCTCGACCTGTCGGTCTCGCAGTCAAGCTCCCTTCTGCCTTTGCACTCTGCGAATGGTTTCCAACCATTCTGAGGGAACCTTTGGACGCCTCCGTTACTCTTTCGGAGGCGACCGCCCCAGTCAAACTGCCCATCTAACACTGTCCGAAACCCGGATCACGGCATCTCGTTAGAATTCCAATAACACAAGAGTGGTATCCCAAGGTTGACTCCCTGCAGACTGGCGTCCGCAGTTCTCCGTCTCCCACCTATCCTGTACATATGTTATCAAAATCCAATGTTAAACTACAGTAAAGCTCTACGGGGTCTTTCCGTCCTATCGCGGGTAATGTGCATC